>OHYB01000492.1_pt1 | contig 19784 bp, 10 predicted proteins | sample 1580181 | NCBI WGS metagenome assembly OHYB01 (sample SAMEA3882510, study PRJEB24775) | human gut metagenome | biome: human-associated habitat; feature: intestine environment; material: feces | place: Netherlands | collected 2009/2010
GAAGAAGAAAGGTCGCGGATGTGAGAGTTGTCCGTGGGAAGCGGAACCTGATCTTGTCCATCCGGCTTTTGCAGTACTGTCATTTCCTTCACCTGTTTCGTTGTCTTTTGCATATACTACCCGGAGCGTTTCTTCTCCAACAGGAGTTTTTCCGTCTACCGCGACTGCCTGCGTAGTGATCGCAACACGTATGGAATCTGTAACCGTCTTGGAACCATCCCCACCCTTTGCTGTAATTGTGACAGGAGCACCATCGCTGGTATCCAGATATACATCTGCCGTACCAGTCTCTGTAATCGTATAAACAATATAATCACTTTTTATAAATGCAAAATGTTCCCCACGCCACAACCGTGGGAACATATCTAATAATTAACGCAAATTATGTATTATGCGCCTGTTACATCGTTGTTGGTATTGACATCTTTATTATCTGTATTAACCGGAGTAGCTGTAAATGTGATTGTTACGCCACAACCTGTTAAGTCAGCAAGCTGATCTGTGTAAACATCATCGTCAGCACCATCATAATATACAAAAACATCAACTTTTCCGGATGTTTTTGCTGCAATTGCTGAATCAATTACACTATCAGAGTTATTCTTGGCAACACCCTGTCCGCTTATGGTCTGTGGATCAACATCAGTGTTAGTATATGTTTTAACCCAACCTGCTGTTTCATTGTTACCTTTCTGCCATACAACCCAACCATCTTCGCCTACAACCAGAACACGCATAGCATCCTCTAATTTAGAACCCTGAGTTGCATTAATCTGAACAGCAGAAACTTTTAAATCTTTGAAGGAACCAGCCTTATCATCACTTGTTCCGATGTAGAAAGTCTGCTGAATTGCGTATTTACCACTAACAGCTTCTGAAGCTTTTCCGTCTGTTCCGACTGTAAAACGTGAGTTAGCTAATTCAGTGGATGCATTTTTAGCAGAAGCATATGCAGATTCAAATTTTGCCTCTGTTCCACCAGTTATTGTACCAACAACCTGTGACGGATATAATTTAGTTTCTCCGGTAGGCTCAGTTAATGTTTTTGTTGTTCCTGAAGCAGCTGTTACAGCTACATTGTCAATTTTCAGGAATGGTGCATTTGACTGTGCACTGATATTTGTAGTTGTACCTTTTACCGTATTGTTACTTACAAACCAAGCATATGTACTTGATCCCAGCGCTACAGCGGCAACGCATACCATGGCAACCTTTGTTACGCTAATCTGAAAACCTGCGCTGTCAATAATTTCTTGAACTCGCATAGAAAGAATGATAATATAAAATCAAAGCATATTTCTTAAACTTTCAGGGCATTTTGCCGTCTATTTATTTTTTCTAAAAACATTTCAGAAATCCATGCTTTTAAATTCCGATCAAAATAAAAGCAGGAGTTTGAAGTGATAAAAAACAGTACATTTTTTGACTCCTGCAAAAAACAGGAGGTATATCTATGACAAGAAGAAAGAATCGAAAAATTGCTGTAAAGAAGAATTGTAATGTAAGAAAAAATCTGACAGCAAACAGAAAGTATAAGGATACTGTATTTCGAATGCTGTTTTCTGACAGAAAGAATTTATTGTCACTTTATAATGCTGTAAATGGAAGTGCGTATGAAGATGAAGCGGCGCTGGAAATTGTAACATTGGAAAACGCTATCTACATGGGAATGAAAAATGACTTGGCATTTATTGTAGATACAGGACTGTTTTTGTATGAACATCAGTCAACCTATACTCCTAATATGCCGTTGAGAGATTTGTTTTACATATCAGCAGAATACCAAAAGTTTGTAAACCACAGATCATTGTATTCTTCAGTGATTCAGAAAATTCCTGCACCGAATTTTATTGTATTTTATAATGGGACAGAAAAGAAGGAAGACAGTTGGATAAATTATCTTTCAGAAGCATATCAAAACCTGTCGGGTGAGCCGAACCTGGAATTGAAAGTACTCACACTGAATATTAATGAAGGTCACAATGGTGAGCTTATGGAGCAGTGCCAGATTTTGAGAGAATATGCACAATATGTGGCAAAGGTGAGGGAGTACGCTCGAGAGACTGAATTAGATGTTGCAGTGGAACAGGCAGTGAATGACTGTATTCAGAATAATATTCTTACAGAATTTCTTCGGAAAAACAAGTCGGAGGTAATAGCAATGAGTATATTCGAATATGACAAGGAAGAGGAAGAAAAGAAACTTCGCAAAGCAGAATTTGAGGCCGGCAGGGAAGCTGGAAAAAAAGAAATTATACAGTATATGTACAGTACGGGTAAATATACGCTTGATGAGATTGCGGAAATTCTGGGATTATCAATTGGTGAAGTTAGAAGAAACCACTAGGGACGGAGTTTTCCGACTCGTTTGGTGTTACAGTGTTTTTTGAATCAATGTGAGTTATAATGCACTTCCCACGGTGGTAATATGGAAAAATATTTTAAAATACCTTGAATCAGAAGAGAAAGAATGCTACCATAAACCCAAAGTATATTTCTTTTTATTCTAGGCATCTATGCCGTCTATTTGTTTTTTTCTAAAATCATTTCAGAAATTCATGCTTTTAAACCCAACAAAAATCAAAAGCAGGAGTTTGACATGGTGGCAGAAACAACATACTACATTTTTGGACTCCTGCAAAAACAGGAGGTACTATTATATTCTTCAACCTTACAGAAGATACCACCCCTCCCAATTTTTTTGCATTCTATAATGGGACAGAACGACCAGAAGACAGGTGGGAGGATTTGCTGTTAGATGCATATGAGAACCTGACGGAGATACCAAATCTGGAATTAAAAGTACTCACTTTAAATATCAATGAAGGGCACAACGAGGAACTGATGGAACAATGCCTGATACTAAAGGAGTATGCACAGTATGTGGCAAAAGTACGAAATTACACAAAAGAAATGAAGTTGGATGTAGCCGTGGAACGTGCTGTAAACGAATGCATCCATGAGGGAATTCTTGTCGAATTTCTAAGGAAAAATCGAGCGGAGGTTATTGCTATGAGCATATTTGAATATGACAAGGAAGAGGAAGAAAAGAAACTTCGCAAAGCAGAATTTGAAGCTGGAGTAGAAGCTGGATTTAAAACTGGAATTGAAACAGGAATAAAGTCAATGCTGGATTTAGGAAAATACTCTATGGAAGAGATTGCAGAAGTATTTCATGTTTCTGTAGATAAAGTAAAAGCTGTCAGGAACATGCTAATCTAATCAGGCAATCATAGGGGAGGGAGTTTTTGATGTATCCATAAGTGACACTAATTGAACCGGAAAACTCCGTCCCCCCCCAGTGATTTGTGAAAGGAGCAATTTATGCCAAGACAAGCCAGAAAAAAGAGTGCTCTCAATATTAACCATATCATTTTGAGAGGTGTTAATCAGCAGATTATTTTCGAAGACGAATATGATTATCAGCAATTTATCAGCATTTTGCGTTATTATAAAGACATTTGTAATTTCAGAGTATATGCCTATTGTCTTATGAATAATCATATACATCTATTGATTGGGCATACAAGTACAGAGCCCGGCATGATAATGCAGAAAATAGAAGTAAAATTTGTCAGATGGTACAACCAGAGGTATCAACGCATAGGAAATCTGTTTCAGGATCGATATAAAAGTGAACCGGTAAATGACCTGGGACACCTCAAAACGATATTTCGATATATTCATCAAAACCCACTTCACGCAGGATTGGAAACGATACCAGGTACATATTTCTGGAGTAGTTACCATGCGTATGCGGATTTGGAGGCTTCTTTTATAGATATCGACAAAATTCTTAGTTTGTTTCAAAGTCATGTGGAATGCATGAACTATCTCAATAGTAATTCAGACGAAAAATGCATGGAGCATCATTCTTCTGTACATCTTTCTGATGTGGATGCTCTCAGGATAATTCAGGCAAAAACATCTTGCAATTCCCCCTCGGACTTTCAGCGTCTTGACCTTTTTACAAGAAATCAATACCTGCAGTTATTAAAACATTCCGGTATTTCTGTCCGCCAGCTTAGCAGACTTACCGGAATTTTGTTATATTATAACGATTTAGCAACGAAGCTATCTGGAAGGCGTGGGATTCGAAAGGAGAATATTATGTATAAGTTTGTAACAGACAAAGTCTATCTGAAAGAATCCTATCGTATCTGTGCCGGCATGGTCAATCAACTGGTGCAAAATCTTAAAGGCCGTGGGATACAGGCACGGATGGCTGTGGCGGGCAGTAAAAAAAGAGGGCTTGTAACACAGAATGAACGAGAAGCGATAGATTATGACTTTAATTTGTGGATTGAAGAGGCGCAAAATATTGATATATGGAATGATCCAAGGCAATTAAAAACTACAATCATAGAATCCTTCAATGAAATATTGGTCAGGAATGACTGGAAAACATGCGATGATTCCACATCAGTTATTACGACAAAAAAAGTACAGTTGGAGAAGGGAAATAAGACGCCATTTCGCATTGATCTTTGTATTGTAAGAGAAGATGATTGTGGGAATTGGTATCGATTGATCCATAAGAAAACAGGAAACACAAGATCAGATCAGTACTGTTGGGAACAGGGAATATCAATAAAAGATCTGAATTCCAAGGAAAAATTTCTGAAGCCTGCCCATTGGATGAAGGTTAGGGAAACTTATCTGGTCAAAAAAAACATGCATCTTTCCAGACAGGATACGGACAGGCATTCATCCTATAATTGCTATATCGAGGCAATAAATGAAGTGTATGCGAAGGTGCATGCTGGAAATAAATGAACCGATAGGGAACTCTTTACAAATCATCATCTGACTGTGAATCTGTCGATATCCTAAACCAGAAACCACTGGGACATCAAACGAGCCGAAAACACCGTCCCCAGAATCCCATTGAACCGAGTTCTGCAATATGCTATTCTTACAGTAAGAAAGAGGAGAGATGTCGTTGTGTGTGATGCATTAAGAGAGTTATTCAAAGATGAACTGGAAGAGAAATATGAGAGTGGCGTTCACGAGGGAATGCAATAAAGTTTTCTATCAAAAGTCGTGGCAGGCGGAAGTGCAGGCCGCGACTTTTGATGTTGGTCAAAAAAATCACAATACAGCCACACAATGTCGAAAAAAATATGTTATAATTCATGATAAAAAGAGTTTTTATTGAAATTGAAATTCTGCTATGATACCATAAAACAGAGTATACATTACATAAGAAGAAATTTTGATGATAAATATGGAGGTGTACCGATGGCAGATGGAAATAAAACAGATCAGATTCCAGATGAACTGGAGAATCTGTCGCCGGAAGAACTGCAGGAACGCATACAGGAAGAAAAGAAAAACGCGAAGCGTAGCCTCAGATTTGCATTTACAGCACTGCTTGCAATTGTCGCAGTCTGTATTGCCTGGTTTGTGGCAAATAACCGTGTTACCATGACAGGGACGCAGATTTCTGCGGAGAACACAGTACCGTTTGAACTGGCAAGTATAGGATCAAGGCAGAAGGTCGAAATAGATAAATTGAAGGAAAATAATAAAAATATTCTTTCAGCGGGAACATCAAGTCAAAAGTACGAAAAATATATAGATATATATACGGGAACTGAAGAAACATTAGAAAAAGATCTGAATGGAAATAATCCGGAATTTCATGTAGGTACAAGTGGTCTGGCATGGTATCTTAACGGGCAGGAAAGTCTGGTACCAGGAGCAGGCGGGAAACTGGAATTTTATCTGATACCGAAGAAAAGCGGACTTACATCGGCTGCAGTTAAGTTAAATCTGAAAGGCTATACAGAAGATAACAGCGGAAAAGCAATAGAGTTAGATAATGACAAAATCCAGCGTCTTCTTAATGGACATATCCTCTTTTTTAGACATCTGGATAATGAAAAAGGCTATTATGGCTGGATTGGGGATGAGGAGGAATTAAAATTGAATGCTCCGGGTTCAGAAACAGATAACTCCGCAACATTTACAAAGGACATGCCATATAAGGTGACTTTATACTGGAAATGGCCTCAGTATTTCCGTAATTATATTTATACGGACAGAAGTACACAGGGCGATCTGTTTACGAATGTAGTAGAGCAGAGCGAATATTCAAACCTGAATGATTTTATAAATAAGCAGAAGAATGTAAACAGCAGTAAACTTTTTTACGATGTAGCAGCAACAGATGATACACAAATTACCGCTGATATAAACAACCAAATGAATGATGATACATTAAATACTTGCAGTAACTATTATAATCAGGCAGATGAGTATATTGGCAAAAATGCAAGATATGTCTATGTGCAGATTCAGGTGGATCCGGCAGACTAGCAGATCAGAACAGTCAGATACAGGGAATGAATAAATGAGTGAAGAAATAGAAATGCAGGATAAACAAACGAAAAAAACAGTGAACAGAAAAAAATTATACTATTCGATCGCAGCACTTGTGGTTGTTGCAGTATTGCTTGTGGGATTTTCATTTGCATGGTTTTTTAATAAGACAGATATGGCAACGCTGATGCCAATAAAAGAACCATCAAACATAACAATCCTGGGACCGAATGGCTCAGAACTGACATCGTTGGATCTGAATTATACAGCTGCAGACAAAAATGGCAATACCGTGACGGTGCGGAGAGTAATCTGTGTGCAGAGTGCAGCAGATAAATTTAAGCTGGAAATTGCACATACAACGAACCTTAAAGGTCTGACATTTAAGCTGTATCCGGTTTCTTCGAATGGAACCGACAGTGTAACCGACAGTGGATATACGTACAGTTACAACGCTGCAAATCCAATCGAGGGCACGTATATAAACCTTGACAATGAAAAAACGACAACGGATTATAAATATGCCAATACATCTAAACATAATAACAATTACGGAGATTACCAGAGTGTCCAGACGCATGCAGAACCCTTGTACTGGCTGACCAGTCAGCCCCTGAATGCGGATAAAAGCACAGTGGAGAATCAGGTGACGATTGATGGTGTTCAGAATCACCGTACCTATTATGTTTGCGAGGTAACTTGGACAGAAACAACAAAAGAAACAGATATTTTCTATATTCTGGCACAAACTGCATAAATAAAGCAGGGTAAGAGGTTAGAGAATGAGATTTACAGACAGACCAAAATGGAAAAGAACAGTGCTGGCAGTTATTTGCCTGATCGGTTTGCTTGCAGTTGCAGGAGGCAGTTTTGCAGCATACACCAGTCAGGCTTTTCAGCGTGGTGTGGCACGAAACAGAGATAATGAAACGGTACGTTTTACTTCAAATTATCTGCAGAGTTGTGCTTCTAATGCTGCAGAGAGTTCATATGCGACAAGAATTGTTTCATTTGGGGAAGACAACAAAAACTCAGAGCGATTAGACGTTGAGCTGGATATATATAATTATGTGTATAACTACACAGATGAAAATACAAACCTGATAAGTCAGAGAGATATTACGTATGATCTGACCATTTCATTCAGCGGCGGTGGAGAAAATGAATATAGTATAAGCACGGATGCGGGAACCGTTAGTGGCAGTGGAACAAAATTTCAGGTAAAAGATCTGACTCTGACGGGCCGTACAGCCAGATCTCATAAGTTTAATATACACTTCCCAGGCAGTGATCTGGATCAGGTGAAAATTACAGTGACTGCGGTTCCACGCAATCTGTCTGTAACGAATGGGCAGAAACTGGCAGCAGTGATTTCACCGTGCGTTGGAACGGCAACGGCTACATTCAGTTCAGAGGGGAAATTTGTTTACGATACAAACGCAAATCCGACTGACTATGATGGATTTAATTATGAAATTTCTATTTCAAGTGGTGAGGCAACTGCGGTACTTGAGTGGAATCCTGATGTTTTGGAAATAGATCAGTTTTTCCTGAGTACTAATAATTTAACGCCCTCATCAGGTATAACTCATTCTGGGTGGAAACAGATTACAATGAAGATGGATCAGACAAAAGGAGAAGGTGATTATCTGATTTCATTTTACAAAAATACATCTACCATTCCGGCTACCTGGGGTGGAATGAACAGCAATATCAGTTTTACTGCAACACAGATAACGCAGTAACACAAAATCAGATTTGATGACAGATATCTGACGGAAGATCAGATAGCAGATCTTAATTCTGGAGGAGTGAGATTCGTGAAAAAATACAAACAGGTTCTGGCAGCATTTGTGGCAATGAATTTAACAGTATATGTAATGCCGACAGGCATAGTGAAAATCAGTGCCAGCGTAGAAAGTCAGGAAGATAAAAATACAACAGAAACGGCATTGTCAGCAGAATCGGAAAATGCTGCAGCAGGAGAATCAGAAAATACTGTATCTGTAGGGATGACAGAAAATACAGAAGCTGCAACAGCATCAGAAGAGGGTACCAGTGAGTCTGCGGAGACAGAAGACGATACAGATTTTTTCGATACAGATGTGGAAATTACAGAAGACGATACAGACAACAGTGAGGATACTTCTGATATCGATCAATCAGAGATATCTGTTTCAGAAGAAGAGGACATGTTTTCTGATGGAACACAGTCAGGGACGGATTCTGTGGCTGATGTGCAGGAGAAAGAGGTACCGACAGTACAGGCAGCTGTCACCGGAAAGCTGCATCTGGCACAGCTCAAACATTATGATGCAAATACAAAGACGATGACACTCTTTGATGCGACAGATTTGATTTTGCTTTCAAACTGTGATCAGAGCGAAGTACAGAATATTACTGTATTGTTTAACAACTCCGGTGACTGGGATGTTACTGCAAAAGCGAACATAAAAGCAAATACAGACATTTCAGACCATATGAATGGAACGACTGTGGCTGCAGTAAATGATGAAGAGAATCTGCAGGAGGCTGTTGCCGAGACCGAGAGCACAGAGTCGGTGGAAATACAGGATAATGGCGAAGAGACAGATACAGAGATTCAGAATGTAACAGAAGCAGAGCTGGAAGATACTGCAGATGAACAGAACATTACAGAATCTTCATCTGCAGCCTCTGCAAATGAAAATTCTGAGGGGGCAGGAGAGGCACTTGAGACATCAGAAACATTTATTACGCAGCAGGAATACTCATATCAGGGAATTGGTGATGCAACGAATCCTTTCCAGGGAAAGATTTCAGGAACAGCTCCTGCGACCTTGAGAGTAGATCATAGCTTTTTTGGAGGCCTGTCATCAATTGCAACGGTTGGGATGTATGATAATGCGAGCCTGACGATTACCTGGTGCGGGGATGGTTCGATGCCGATGATGGCGGAGGTATATCAGTTTGATACAATGTCAGATGGTTCGACATCACATGTATTGCCGGTCAAAGTGAATGGTGCTTCTTCAGCAACGATGGGAAGTCTGCTTGGAACAGTACAGGGAGTTGCAGGACATACATTAAATATTGGATCAGGTATTACTTATGGAACTAATATCAACGCAACTTCTGCGACTGGAAATACAGGTTTGATCTGTAACACTCTGAGCAGTGGAACAATTTGCATTCAGTATGGTTATACGTATCCAAATGGTTCGACAGAGAATAAGGTAAGTATCACATCAGCGGCAGGAAGTGCCGGTGGTGTTGTTGGTGTGATGGAAAACGGAACAGAGCTTGACATAGAAACAACTCTTAGCTTTGATAATGTGACAGTGACTGCAACTGCAAATGCCGGTGGCCTGGCAGGCAAACTGAGTGATAACGCAGTGATCAATATAAAACAGAATCTTAGCTTTAGTAATACTGTAACAATTGAAGGATCTGCGAATGCCGGTGGCCTGACTGGAGTAATGGCGAATGAGGGTGCCAAAGCGAATAATGGTGCCAAAATCATAACATCTGCCGGTGCGGCAGTTAATTTTAAGTCGACAACAGTTAGCTCCAGTGCAGGGGCGGCCGGTGGACTGGCAGGAACCATGGCGTTCGATACAAAGCTTCAAACAGATGGTACTGCTGCAATTACACTTACTTCTATGACGATTGAAGGAGGTACTGCGGCTGGTGGTGTATCCGGCAAAGTAGATAACGTTACTTCAGAGAATCTGAATGGGAATGTTAAAGTAGTTGAACCATCTGTAGGTGGAAGCAAGAGTGGTGCACAGGCTGGTGGATTTATCGGAAATTATACACTAAATAAGGCGTTTGTCGAAAATGATCAGACATTGCCGGATAAGGTGGTAATTAATGCGCCAACGGTATTCGTGCATGGTAGTCAAAGCCCTGGTGGAGGAAATGCCGGTGGATATTTTGGCATTTTGAATCTGCAGGGAGCAATTCAATACACAATCGGAAACAGTGAGGAAAATAATAAATTTGAATTTCAGTCAACCTATAAAGAAAAAGGTGGAAACGCAGAAGGATATGGAGCCATAGCAGGACAGCTGACGACATCTGCAAAAGAAAGTACATTACTGATTCAGAATTTTAAGGTTACCTCTTATTTTACTTCGGGTTCTGATAGACCAATGTATCACGGTGGATTGATTGGAAGAACGGGTGATGACACAGAAAGTAAGGCTACTTATCTTGAAGTAAAAAATGTGGAGGTGACGATATCACTTCCGCATGCAGGTACATATTTTGGAGGGATTACAGCCTGTTTGACTAAAAAAAGTATCCTCAAGGCAGAGGATGTAACTGTATCGACGATTGGAAGTGACAGCAGCCTGTGGGAAGGTGCTGGTATTTTAGGATATGCCGGTCAGGGGAGTGTACTGGAATTATCAGGAATTACAGATCTTACAGATGTGAAATTTCAGGGAAGAGATAAGGTAGCACAGATAGTAAGAGATAATGACTGTGGACTGATCTATGCAACAGGAGATGGAAATGGAAAGGGATGGACATATAAGCGAAGTAATTTTACCAGATACAGTTCGGCAGTGAACGACATCGGAAATTACGGACAGATTATTCGCCTGAATGCAGACAATACTTCAACAACCGGACTCAGCAGCAATTTGATTACGATAACCAAAGAGCATCAGGTCAAATTGGGCAAGACTGAGAATTGGAGTGATGCTATCAGCCTTTCTTCTGCGGACGATTTCGCATTATTGTCTATAGCGATGAATTCCAGAGGATATTTCAGTGCAGATTCCAGTATTACAAATTCTAACTGGAAAAGTCTTTATGCAAAAAACATCACACTTACAGCAGATATAGATTTAAGTGGTACAGGAATAACCGGACTGAGTCGTGACGCGGGAGATGAAACTGTATACACAGGGAATTTTTCTGGTGGAACTGATAAACATACACTGACTCTTGGAATTGGTGAAACATTTGGCTATCAAAATGCTCAGGCTGCTGGTGAGGGAGCAGAAGGTTGCGGAAAAGTATATGCTTATGGAAATTCTCACAAGTGCCAGGGGCTTTTTGCGAAGGTCCAGTCATCTGCAAGTGGAGGATTCAATAATCTTGTTCTTGCAGGGAAGATTCATGTGAGTAACGCAGGAAACGCAATAGAGGCTGGAGGTATTGCTGCGGAAGCTGATGGGGTTGATACTGCTTATGCGATTACCCAGGGCATCATTGTACAGGAAACAATTTTGGCAGACGCCCCAAACGGCAGCAATAGTGTATCTGTTGGCGGATTTTTTGGAACTGCGACTGGAAATCTGACTTTGGACAATAAGACTAAAGGTTCTTCGACGATTACAATTCAAAATGTGGAAGAAGCAGCTGAGACAAGAGTATTTGCCGGTGGAGTGATCGGACGAGTTGATAGCAGAACATTCAAGCTGAGATGTAAGAGCCTGACAGTCGGCGGTAGAATCACCAGTGATGCAAAGGAGTATGCCTATGTAGGTGGTCTTGTTGGAATTATTAAAAATGAGAACAGTACACGAGAGGCAAATCATTGGATGGAAATAAAAAATGTGACATTTGATGGATTTAAGATAGATGCTCCAAGTGCGACAAAGATGTGTGGAGGACTGTTTGGCAGTATCTGGAGTCATGTTGGCGTTTATTTCATGGGAGAAAATGACAATAATGATGGAACGGATACCAAGCTGAAGGTGCAAAGTGCTGAGATCAATGCTCCGAAGGCAGAGAATGTAGGGGGGCTGGCATATCGTTCCAGTGGAATCTGGGAAATCCGTTCTTATGGAATTGATATGCAAAATCTGAAGATTCGGGCAGGCAAAAATGTTGGATTGCTGGTGTGCCGCGGAGAAAAAGGAACAGAAAAAATAGATGGCACGAACACAGAGCTTGGGGCACTGTATCTGAATACGACAAAGTATTGGGATGATGGAATTAAATTTGCGTATAGAATTGGTTCTGGGGTAGATATCAATGTAACCACTTCTGGTGCATTTGATGAATTTGTAGCTTATACAGCTGCATCGGCAGATTCAATTACAAAAAATGGTGAAAACGGGGTTGTTTCTATTGCGACCGAGGCGAGTGGAGCAGATAATTGGGTTGGTGTAGATGCAGAAGAATGCACGACTTATATAAACCGGACCGCATATGGACAGCATCATCAGACAAATGGATGTAGTCGTTACTATTATGATTTGAAGAGGTGCATCGATAAGGCAAACAAAGACAGTAAGAAGTTTGATGGGTATATAGATACTTCGGAAGAACTTCTTCTGTGGAGTGTATACCGTTATACATGGACGAATATCAGCTATTTTTTCAACAAAGAGGGTAATAAGTACAACATTTCAGATATAACGAAAAGTACTACAATCGGTGGTGCATCAGAAAAGATTACGTTGGATATGAAGAAGTACAGTTATTATCCGATTGATCTGGATAGTAGCATTACAGTGCAGAATGCCATTATAAAATTTCACAATGAGGAAATTGAAGGATTTGAAAACAGAGAAACCAATAAGTCTACTGCGGCAGACAGCGATGCATCACGTACACAGCATTACACGATGCACTGTGGGCTGTTTTTGAATCATTTAAATGATTCTGATGCTAAAATGACAGTGAATGTTAGCGATGTTACTTTTTCAGGAAGTGTTGGAAAAGTAAATAACAACAGTGGTTCGGGTGTGTTATTTGCAGGAAATGTACGTGGAAACAAGAAAGAGAATGCAACGTGTGAAGCTGAGGTAACGATAGATGATATTTGTTTTGAAAATCTGAAGGTTACGAATTGTGGAACAGATTATGCACCGCTTCTGATTAATACAATTGGAAATTATACAACACTGACTGTGAATGGAATAACGAATAGTTATGAGTCCAAAAACGCGGTAGCTTCCAGTCTGATCGGAAACGTGGGATCTGCGGATGGAGTACAGATTAATCTGTCTTTCCTGAATATTTCTCTTCCGGATCATGCCGTCGGAAAGGGAGGAATCTTTACACATGCCACTTTATTAGAATCATTTAAACATAATGGTTCTTCTTCTGTTGCAACTTACAACTTTTATCAGGCAGATGACAGAGAGAACGGCAGTTATAAACATAGAAATGTGACCTATGGAAAGGAAATATCTGATTCCTCAGAGTACACAGATCTGCAGAAGTGGTATTATGATGAAAAACTGCATGGAACGGGTGATGGAATCATAAAAGATGGCACGAATGGGAATAGTGTGGATTTTTCCGGATATCTTCCATATGTGCGTGCAGGATATAATGAAACCCAGCTGGCACATGAAATAAAAGTTAACCAGCGAGTTGCAGACATAGTAAAAGGATGTGGAACTTACGGACATCCGTATAATATCACGACAGAAGGTCAGATGATGATCATCTCAGAATATCTGTCGACTGGTATGGCACGTAAGGACTGGAGAGTTACGATCACCAGTAATCAGAACGCTTTCTGTACAGGACAGAATGATAGCACATATGATGTAACGTATCAGTTTAATGGCTCACAGTGGAAGCAGGTACGGAATATAAGAACGCAGAATGCGTCGGTATGGGAAGAAGTGTCGGACGCAGAACCACTGGAGAATGAAGTAATCCTGCAGTATATGCTGAACGCATATTATGATATTGTAGGAACAAAGCAGAACGATGGCACATATCAGATGAGTCTGACGAACTTCGGAGGCTTTGGTTCAAATGATACATGGCCGTTCCGTGGTGTGCTTACCAGTACAAATGAAAGTGGCACTAAGCTGGTACTGGAAGGTGCCACTACAGGAAATGGTCTGATTCCGTACAGTTATGGTAGTGTAGTAAAAAATCTGACAGTTTCTTATGAGGGAACTGGAAAGACCCTGACGTATGATGGAACGAAAACCTCAGATTATTATCAGAATGCATGTTTTGGCGGTGTGATTGGCTGTGTCCTTGGCGGGGATAACATTATTGACAATGTGTCGATAAAAATGGCGGATAGTTGGCTGACTGTCACAGGAACGAAGAAACATCTGATCCCAGTAGGCGGTTATGTTGGTTCTGTCTGCGGTGGAGGTGTGATCTTCCGCGGAATGGGAAACGGTACATCTGCAAAGACAGGACTGACTGATACAATGCTTTCAGGTGATGCGGTTTCTGTGGATGCCAGTGCGAAAAAGAGCATGTATGTCAATCCGTATGTAGGACGTGTACTGGATGGATTTGCGTTCAATGAATCTGGCATTGTGCTTGATAATACAGACAAGAATTATAAGATCAACCAGCTTGATACAGATAATACAGGAAGTATCAGTACAACGATCAGTACAACGGGAACAACTACGACTGTAAAAGACGCACAGGGACTGTTGCTTTTGTCAGCAGCTGTCAACAGTGGTGCTGTGTCTGGTGGAAGCAGCAACGCTTACAGTACACAGACAAATGGTGGAAACAAGACGGCAGGAACATACGAGTTTCAGTTTGGTGGTAAGTATGGAAAGGTAAGGAAGGCATCCTACAGTCACATTGGAAAAACAGGAACCGATGGGGATGAGAACTTGGCAAAATCAGATGACCAGAGCATACCTGGAACAACGAATCTGCCATATCTGCTCAACAAGTATGGAAATGAAGACAGCTTTAAGATCTGCAGTGCATCTGCAACTATTAATCTGCAACAGAGAAATTATGACATGACTGCTTATGGAAGTGGGTATCAGGGAATTGCTGCAAGATATGTTTCGAATGCGATTGTGAATGCGACGGTTTCTGATGCAAAAGGCATTGTACCGGAATTAGCGAGTATGGATGGAAATGGAAGTACTCTGATTCTGGATACAACTGTAAAAGAATACGCGGATGACGATTTCCATTCTGCATCCATCGGTGGAGTATTTAATTTACTTAGACCTGGAAAGACGACAACCATCAGCAATCTGACACTTCAGGGAAGTAATTCAACTGGAACGGTATCTGGCGGAGTGGCATTGAAATATTACACCGCTGAGGGCGAGGAAATAGAGAGTCCTTCTGATGATTGGGATACCTATAAGAGCAATGTGGGAGTAGGTGGCTTTGCCGGTACGACTGCCAGTATTTCTGCCAGTGCAAGTACCAGTACGGCAAATATTAAATTTGATCAGGTAACTGTTCGGAATATGCACATAAAGGGATCTGTTGATGCCGGAGGACTGCTTGGCAGTTCTGGAAAATCAGCTCCGACGACAAAACCTGTCGGCTATACAGCAAGCAAGAATATTGCCTGCCTGTTAGAACCAACGATGAACAACAGGACTTCTGTGGGAGTACAGATAACAAATTCCCAGTATAACAATATTGTGGTTGAAGCTGCGAATTCCGCCGGTGGTTTTGTGGGATATGTGGACAGCCAGGATAATACCAGTGTTATCAGCTCCCTGAACATAACACAGCAAAACTACGTTGTCGGACGGAGTTCAAAGATTGGGAAAGCTGACAATACAACTACATATGCCGGAGGCACTTTTGGATATATAAGGACACAGATAAAAATCAATACGGATGAGAACACGGATGAAGCTGTGATGCAGGGAGTTACGAGTGCGGCAGGTGAGTGTGCCGGCGGCTTTATTGGAAAAATTGATAATAAGAGATATCAGATCCGTAAAGCGGTGGTGAAAGGAAGCGATGCGGAACCGAATGGAATTATATCTGTGAAATCAAGAACCGGCTATGCCGGTGGTCTTGTAGGAAGGGCAAATGGAAGGGCAAATGGGACTGATGATTCATGTGAATTCCAGAATTGCCGGGCAGATACTATTGCCATAAATGTTAGCGTTAGCGATTTGACAGGCGGCGAAAGTACTAGCGGCGGCGATGGCGGAATTGTGGGGCGAATTCAGGGGGCTGAGGTCACAATCAGTGACTGCGAGGTACAGAAAACTTCCATAACAGGCGGAAAGTCAGGAGGAGTAGTAGGAAATACCGCAGTAACGGTAAAGTTACAGAATTGTGTGGTAAATGGAACTGAAGATCAAAAGTATGAAATAACCGGAAAAGAAACCGCAGGCGGTATGATTGGATTATCTACTGCTTCTAATAAAAAAATCCAAATGAAACAGTGTGAAGTCAGCAACATGAAAATGATTTCCAACAAATGGGGATGTGGCGGCATGCTGGGAGATGTAGACTGGGCGGCGAATCTGGATACACTGTATTTGTTTGACTGTGCAGTAGAAGATTCTGAAATTCAGGGTACTACAAAAGATACAACTGCGGGAGGTTTTACTGGCGATATTCGAGGAAATCTGACGGCGTCAAATTTATTATTGAACAATACAAGTATTCATTGTACTCAGTCAAATAAAGTTGGTATGGTAATCGGTCTTGTTGACAGCAAAACGGGAGCAATATCGGTAGCAGGTCTGAGTATTCAGAACGCAGAGGCATATTATGAAAATAGTGGGAAAAAGAATTCCGTAACACAGTTGTACGGTGTAATCAACAATGACTCAAATGTTGCAAATACAATAAAGAACAAAAGTTATATAGCCTTTGCTGATTATTCTGGTGCAGCATTGGGTGCACAGTCTGTTGGAGATGGAAAAACAGATAAACTGCTGGCAATTCCTGAAAAAACGAATGATACAGATACGGCAGAAACACCTGTGAAACCATATGTGGTGACAAGCCCAAAAAGTACAGCATATGTTTCAACAAAAGGAACTGCTACGACTCCGGCAAAACAGTTTTACCTTTATGGAGACGGGGCGTCCTGGAAAACAAACGGATCGAATTTTACAGTAAAGGCTGAAGAAATTTACAACGACTATAATAATACTGGTTCAGCAAATGCCGGTCTGTACAAATACGCGGATACAGGTATAACTACATTTGAATTCAGTAAGATGATTTCTACATACAATGCGAATCAGTCAACAAAAGCGAACTCTGATTTTCCGGTACTGCAGATTACAGGAAACGATGCGACAGAAATTTCAAAATATCTGGATATTGTTACAAATGGAGGATTCTCAAGGGCGAATGCATTAAACACTTCCGAGAATGCACATGTTACAGCAAGAGCAGATGTATACAGCTATGATACGACAAGCAGAAAATTTATAAGAAAGCCATCGGAAACTTCTTCACTTCGAATATCCAGAAACAGTACCGGAGCACTCAGCTTCAATACCAGTTCAGAATATGATAATACACGGGATCGTTTTACTCTTCTGATGGTGACATTTACAGAAACAGATATAAATGGAACAGTCCACAAATATAATGTGATGGTTCCGGTTGTTGTTCGCCGTATGCTGGAGCTGGATTTTTCAGCGACATTAAGTTATGGAACAAACTTCCAAAGCAGTACATATGAAAGTCTGGAAAGGCATGTCCTGGAAAGTTTCGGAAGTTCGATCACAGCTTATCTGAAATACACATATAACAGTGAGAAAGAAACATTTACAGATTATGGCTGGCAGAGTTACATTAACGGTGGTGGTGACGTAACCGAATCATTGGATAAGAAGATCGTATTTTCTCAGGGAACAGATGTAAAGCTTCCAGCAGGGACACAGTTATCTCTGGTGGATTGTACAAATGGTAAGGTATATTATTATAGAGTTCCGGATAACTCAAGTCTTACAGTCGCTGAGGCGAATAAAATTGCAATGAGTGAATTCAGGGCTTCAGATAGAACAGCGTACCAGGCACCAAGTATTGGAGAACTGATGGGAGCTGTTGCAGAATCGTCAGAGAATGGCACGTTTATAAAAGTGGATCAGAATGGAAAACCAGAAGATATAGAAGTTTCTGTTGGAACAAAATATCCGAAACCAACAGTTAAGATCAAGAACCAAGACGGAACATATTCTTATTACAGACTGGCACAGGGAACAGAAACCGGAGGATATAACATTAAAGTTGCGGACAGCAGTTTAAAAACCGGAACAAAGAGCGCGGTTTCAGAGGAATATTATCTTGTGGTTACCGTTCCAAAAGGTACGAACAGTGGACTGCTGAATGGCTCTATACAGACAGAAGTAACAGACAAAATTCCTCACAATATTAACTACCGAACGAAAAAAAAAGGTAATTGGACGGAGGATGATCATGGAGGTACTGCAAGTACATACGTTATTTCAAGCGGATATACGCACAGTGTAAAAGAAGAAAATATAACTGATCTGGCAAAGAAAATATCAGCTTCGGACTCGACTATGAAGGTAGATGTGGTGGATACAATCATGTTTCCAAATACACAGACGTATAACTCATATGATGAATTATATCAGAGGTTCGTGGGTGGCATACAAAATACGGTAAATGGAAAGACTCTGGGTCAACAGTTCCCAAGTGGATCATCCGGAACTGCAAAGTTCTATGTTTATACAGGAAGCGGAACTTCCAGAGTATACTATCAATATACAAATGGTTCATGGAGTGTAGCTTCAGGAGAAACGTCAGCTACGGAATATGCGTGGGTTTCAAATAACGGAACTATGGAATTACCGTTATCAACAGATGGTACGATTGAGAATGCAATCAGTCTTCAGGGAGTGCGTGATCGGGTAAAGGGAACTGCTGGTAGTAGTACTTTTTATGTGGAACTTAAGATGGATGTAAATATTCCAACGTCGGGTCTGAATGCGATTCCGGAGTCAAAGATTGAAGATGGCAAGAGTTTACCGACAGACTTTACAAAGCTGACATATTCCTCACAGCTTTCCACAGAAAAACAGAGTATTACGTACAGTACAAACCGTGCTTTGGCACCAGGTACGCGGACTGCATATTACAGGGATGCTCCGGTAGGCGCAAAACTTACTTATGAAGCAGACCAGATCAGCCAGCTGGGTATCAACTTATTGGATCTTCAGTATCTGGATGCTTCTCAGGAAAGTTCACTGATAGATACGACAGCTGTTTATGATTTGTCAGCAATGAAGGACCTAGACAAAGAACTGCAAAATTCCAGAGGTATCAGATTTACATTAAGTTTGATGCCAAAGAATACATCTGGATCACTGGAAGAATATCAGAATGCGCTGGCAGATGCGAAGGATTATCTGGATGTGGAACTGAAATCAAAGGATTCTGGTACCGTTGAATATACTGTTGGAACAAATGGAGAAGCAGGAAGCTGGTCATGGACTGTTCCAAAGGAGACGTACTGGAAAGATGATAATGTAAGGACTGATTCTGTCTTTAATGGAAACATTTTAACACAGGCAATTCGGCTCAAAGTAAAAATAGACAATGTCGAAGACAAGAGTCATATGTATTCTAATTACAAGGTCTTTCTTCAGGCCGAAGTTTTAGGAAGCAGTGCAACTACTGTAGTGAGCGGCACACAACAGGACGATAACATCATCTATACTCTTGCAAAGATTAAACCCGAATTTCTCCAGTAGGGATGGTGTTTTCTGGCATTTTCCCTGTCACGCGTGGTTGATTCCATGCGGGACATTTAACAAACCCTCCCC
>OHYB01000494.1_pt1 | contig 19724 bp, 18 predicted proteins | sample 1580181 | NCBI WGS metagenome assembly OHYB01 (sample SAMEA3882510, study PRJEB24775) | human gut metagenome | biome: human-associated habitat; feature: intestine environment; material: feces | place: Netherlands | collected 2009/2010
GGTCGCTCTATCCAGCTGAGCTACGGAAACATACATATAATTTATCGAAATCTATTTTACCGATTCTTAACGAAAATGTCAATTGAAAATAGAAAAGAAATACCAGTAAGGCTAAGACGGGTTGACTTTTTACCATTTTTTCTTTAAAGTTATTGTAATAATAAAGAAGAGGAAGAAAAGAAGAACGATGTTATAATATAGAAAGAATAAAGGAGAAGAATTATGAGGAGACTAAAAATAGCAGTATGCCTGATATTTGTGGCATCCTGTGTCATATTTGCCGGATATACTGTGAAGTCCAAGATGTTGGAAGACCATACACCGCCGGTGATCACCTGTAAGGATAAGACGGTGACACTGAGTGTGCAGACCGATCAGAAGAAGCAGAAGAAAGTACTTCTGAAAGGTGTCAAAGCAGAAGACAACCGTGACGGTGACCTGACATCGTCTGTACGTATCGCTTCGATGTCGCATTTTATTGCGCCGGGCAGGCGTACCATTACGTATGTGGTATTCGATAAGGCGAATCAGGTAGGGACACTGGAAAGAACCGTACAGTACAAAGATTACACGCCGCCGAAGATCCATCTGAAGGCACCGCTTAGATATTCGACAACAGAGGTGGGGAAGGCGAACCTTACGGAGAATATGAAGGCAGAGGATTGCCTTGACGGTGACCTGACCAGTCAGATACGTACCAGTCTGGATGATGGTATGTATAATGCAGCTGCAGGAATTTACAAAGTGACCGTACAGGTAAGTAACAGTGCGGGTGATGTGTGTTCAGTGCCTCTCGAAGTGACCGTAACAGAATCCGGTGACAGACAGGAGCAGATGAAAGAATATCCGGTATTATCGGATTATATCGCATATACAACAGTAGGACATGAAATCGATCCGATGTCTTATGTCAAAGGTATGGAGATGAATGGTGCAGCATATACGTATGCGGATGACGGAGAGGCTCTTGCAGGTACAAGAGAAGCGATCAGTGTGAAATCAGAAGTGGATTATTCCAAAGCAGGGGTTTATCCGGTGGAATATTCTTATACGGCAGAGGGAGCACCGACTGCGGTGACAAAGTTATTCGTTGTGGTACAGGATCAGGAGGGAACACAGGATGGAAAGTAATAATAGAAATGACATGCCCGCATTTATGGATACAGACCTGGATCCGTATACTCTTGTGCATGATATAGTGTCCAACTGGTGGGTGATCATCCTGGGGGCAATTGCGGGAGCGTTGTTAACTTATGTAGTTGTAAGCAGCAGGTATGTTCCGGAGTATACAACGCAGGCGACATTTGTGGTGGCATCCAGAGGCGATGCGAATGCGTACAGTAATCTGAGCTCGGCCAACACAATGGCGAAGACATTTGAGAAGATATTAAAAAGTAACATTATGGAGAAGAAGATCTGTGAGAAGCTGAAGGTGGAAGAGCTGGATGCAGACATTCATGCAAAGGTGCTGGAAGGTACCAATATGCTGGTCTTAAGTGTGACGGCAGATACGCCGAAGGATTCCATAGATATTATCCGTACGGTCATGGATAACTATAGCAGCGTATCGCTGTATACGGTGGGCAGTGCGGTTATGGATGTGCTGGAGGAGCCGAAAGTTCCGTATACACCGGATAATCCGCTGGATGCAGGCGGACAGGCTAAGAAGGGCGGACTTGTGGCAGGAGCACTGGTGCTCATCCTCCTCGGACTGTTCTCTTATATGAAGAATACTATTAAACAGGAGAATGAGATCGAGAAGAAGCTGGATGCCAGAAGTCTCGGAGCCATCAGTTATGAATGGAAATATAAGACGATCCGGGATATATTCCGGCGTAAGAAAAAAGCGATCCTGGTTGATGATCCGGTAGCAAGCTTCCGGTTCGTGGAAAGTTATAAGAAACTGGCGGCCAAGGTAGAATACCGGATGGCAAAGAATGAACAGAAAGTTCTCGTGGTAACCAGTGTATCTGAAAATGAAGGAAAATCTACGGTTGCCGCCAATCTGGCGATCACGCTGGCAGAACAGTCCAAGAGGGTACTGCTGGTAGATGGTGATATCCGAAGACCGTCGCAGTTCCTGATCTTTGGTATGGAGCCAAAAGAGGAGAATGAACTGGGAGAGTATCTGAGAGGAAACGGATCTCTTGCGGATGTCATGGTTCCGTGTACCAGAAAGCATATGTTGTTCATGGGTGGAAAGAACTGCTATTCCTCATCGACGGAGATGCTTAACTCGGATTCGTTTTATAAGCTGATGACGGCATGCAGGAAATTTGTGGATTATGTGATCATTGATACACCACCGGCAGGAATCATCGGAGATGCGCAGATATTTGCACATTGTGCAGATGCGGTTATGATCGTGTCAAAGCAGAATTATATGCTGGCTGAAGACATCAATGAAGTAATGGACGCTTTCCGTGACAAGGAAGGTAAGGTACTGGGAGTTGTACTGAACGGTGTAAGATCGTTCTCCGGCCTGGTGGACAGTCCGGTGGGACATTATTATGGTAAATACAGCAAATACGGACGTTACGGCAATTATGGAAGAAGTAAAGGAATGTAGAGTATATGGGCGATTATAGAGACAAATCAGAAAGTGAACGTGTAGATGCGCCTGAGAAGATCGATCTGACGAATATTATGTTGGATGTTTATCATGGTGTGAAGAGGCTGTGGTGGCTGCTCATCGGGCTTATAATTATTTGCGCAGTACAGTCTTATTTCTCGGTGAGTACCAGTTATCAGTCAAAATATGTGGCATCGGCAACAGTGTCGGTGACATCTGTCGGCGGCATGGACTATGTGAATGCACAGTCTGCCCAGCAGATGGCGGAAGTGTTCCCGTATATTCTTACCAGTGGTGTACTGAAGGATGTAGTTGCTGAGGACATGGGGCTTGATTCCATGCCGGGATCGATCGATGTTAAAGCGGATGACGGAACGAATCTTCTGACAATATCCGTATCGGGAAATGATCCGCAGATGGCATATAAGACGTTAAAATCAGTCATAAAGAATTATCCGAAAGTTGCGGAATTCGTACTTGGAGAGACCAAGCTTACGATTCTGGATGAGACCGGTATCCCGACAGATACTAAACGTGTGGAGGTTATACGTGGATCTTACAAGCGTGGAGCTTTAAAAGGTGCGATCATAGGTTGTGTGATTCTTCTGCTGTATGTGCTTTCCAGAAGGACTGTGAAGTCAAGAAAGGATCTGAAGAAGAATATCAATCTGCAGGATCTGGGAAGTATCCCGTATGTCCGCACGAAAAAGCGTAAAAAAGAGACATTTTATAATTCAGTGAGCCTGTTAAATGAAAGAATCTCCATGAGTTATCTGGAAGCGATAAGAAAGCTTCGTATCCGTATTATGAAAGATGTGGAGAAAAAGGAATACCAGACCCTGCTTGTTACGAGTTCGATCCCGGGAGAAGGTAAGACGACACTTTCGGCGAATCTGGCAATTTCCATTGCACAGCAGGGAAAGAAAGTACTGCTGGTCGACTGTGATCTTAGAAATCCTTCGATTGCAGGAGTGATGAACGAGCAGGAACCACATCCGGGACTTGGCTCGGTTCTTAAGAAAGAAGTGTCGTTATCTGAAGCAATTACCAATGTAAAGCTTCCGAAGGAAAGAACGAATGAGAACGGAAGCCTTCATGTCATTTTCGGCGGCGCACCGGATGGAGAGAATTCGCTGTTGATAGGAAGCGGACGTATGAGAGCACTGATCAAAGCTCTGAAGTCAAAATATGACATTATCATCCTGGATACTGCGCCATCCGAACTTCTGGCAGATGCACCGCTTTTGGGCAAATATGTAGATGCGGCCCTTTATGTGATCCGCTATGATTATACGAAGCTTCGCGAGATCAGAGAAGGCGTAGAAAGCCTTGCATTAAGTGGAATCGATATGCTGGGATATGTGTTCAATGGTGATAATTCATCCGGCGGACAAGGATACGGCTATGGATACAGACGTTACGGCAATTACGGCAGTTATGGAAGCCACTACGGAAGTTATGGTAAATACGGAGCTTACGGTCACTATGGCAAGATGGAAAAAGGTTCGACGGACAAGTTTGGCCGTGTGATCAAGGACTAGGGGGACACAGACAGATGAAGTTTTTTCGAAAACACAAAAAACGTAAGATTGCAGGAATTATAATATTATTGATCGTATTGCTGATTGGCGGTATCTACGGGTCGATCTGGTGGAAATTCTACGGGGACTCTGTAGGGGTTGTGTCGGCAGACAAAGTAGATCCGAATGCAAAGAAGGTTAAGATCGCCAAAGAAAAGAGAAAAGACAAAGATGTATACAATGTCCTTCTGGTAGGTACGGATTCCAGAGATCCGGATGCGGACCGGGGACGTTCTGATAGTATGATGATGGTATCCTTTAACAAAAAAGAAGGAAAATCAACAGCAATCTCATTCCTGAGAGACTCGCTGGTTGATATTGACGGACATGGGAAGAGCCGTCTGGGCCATACTTATGCATACGGCGGAGTGGGACTTACGATCAACACGATCAATAAGACATATGATCTTGATATTCAGAATTATATTACGATCAGCTTTGATGATCTGGTAAATGTAATCGATGAGATTGGTGGTGTGACCGTATTCATCAGTGAAGAAGAGGCTGCTTATTACAGAGAGAATGGTATGCCGGATATTCAGGCCGGAGATGTGACACTGACCGGAGCCCAGGCACTTGCGCATGCGAGAAACCGTACACTGGGCAATGATTTTGAAAGAACAAGACGTCAGAGAAGTGTAATGTATGGAATCTACCGTAAGATTATGGAGAAGAAGGATCCAAGCGCGTTACTGCCTCTGATCAATTACGCTGTAAATCATGTAAAGACGAATATGAGTGTATCGGAGATGTACTCTATGGCAAAAGATGTTCTGTCGGTAGACGATCTGAAGATGCAGCAGACATGCATTCCACAGGACGGAACGTATACAGATATCACTTATGAGGGTATGCAGGTACTGAAGGTTGATTTTGATGCGAATAAAAAGAAGATCGAGCAGTTGTTATATTAAAGTGATTTACAAAAGATGAATATAAGGGGACAGTAAACGGGCGAGTATAATGAAACAGAGCAAGAAAGTTGTGGCCAGGATTATAATATTGATCTTGGCCTTATTTACAGTAATACCGGGAACGGTAAGCCAGAAAGTATATGCGGAACCTGGCGGCAGTGAGAGCAGTCAGGCGGCAGACGCATCAAAAGATGATTCCAATAAGAAGGAAGAAAAAAAAGAAGAAGACATGACGCCGGAAGAGCGGGAAAAGAAGGCAGAAGAAGATGCCTATAAGATGGAGATCCAGTCGAATGGTTGGAAGAACTGGCCAAAAGGACCGGGCACATACGGTGAAGCTGCAATCGTGATGGATGCGGGAACAGGAAGCATCTTATATGCGAAAAATATTGATGAACATGAGTACCCGGCAAGTATCACAAAAGTCCTGACCAGTCTTATTGCTTTAAAATACGGCAATCTGTCAGACAAGGTAACATTTTCCAATGACTGCATATCTTTTATGCAGCCGGGAGATTCTTCGGTTGGATTAAAAGAAGGTAATGTGATCTCGCTGGAACAGGCATTATATGCGACGCTGCTTGCCTCAGCGAATGAAGCAGCTTATGCGGTGGCGGAAAATGTCGGGAAAAATGCCGGACATGATTACAACTGGTTCATTCAGCAGATGAACGAAGAATGTAAAAGCCTTGGCGGCAATAATTCCAATTTCGTCAATGCGAACGGGCTTCATGATGACAATCATTATACATGTGCGCGCGATATGGCTTTGATCGGCAGAGAAATCTGGCGCTATCCGGAATTCCTGAAGATCTGTCAGGAGCAGAGTTATAAGATCCCGGCATCCGATACGACGGAAGAACATGTATTTCCACAGCATCATAAGATGCTGATCAAAGAAAATAAAAATTATTACCAGTATGCGGTTGCAGGAAAGACAGGATATACATCGAATGCATTATCTACGCTGATCACATTGGCCGATAATGGCAATATGAAACTGGTATGTGTCGTACTTCGGACACATGGTGTGAATATATATCCGGATACGAAGAATCTGTTCGAATATGCATTTAACAATTTCCAGAAGATCCAGGTGGCAGATGAGAAGAAACCGGATGAAGTAGAGAAATTTATATCGGCTGCGGATAGCCAGAGTGCTGTATCGGCACAGTCAGATGGAAGTGAGGATACAGAATCCGTGCAGACAGGCGGAAATGAATATCAGCCGCTGGAGGACGGATATGTGATCCTGCCGAAGGATGTATCATACAAAGATATAGATTATGAAATTACGGATGTAGATGAAGATACCGGAGAGGGAACGATCCGGTATACATATGACGGCCATCAGGTTGGAAGTGCAACGGCAAAATTTACGGATAAGTATTTACAGAAAGTAAGCACCGGGAAAGAACGTGTGGACAGTAAGCCGAAGGATGTGGATAATTCCGGTGATTCGAAGAAAAACGGTGGAAAATCAAGTGCAAAGAGTATCTGGAAGAATTTTCTGCAAAAAGTAAAAGCAGTATGGGATTTCGGACAGAAAAAATTTGCCGGAAAATCAAGTACAGAAAAATATATGATCACCGGAGGATGCGTAGCACTGGTGATTCTGATCTTCAGTCTGATCGTGCTGCTTATACGCCGTAGAAGATAAAAAATAGAAAATATATGAAAAATACGGAGAAAAACCGATTAAAAAAGGTAAAAACCCTTGACGGATTTTAGGATTACTGCATATAATAAGGAATGTGAAAAACGCTGACGAAGACAGTAGGATATAACAGAAAGCAATAGCGAGCCGGGGATGGTGGAAGTCCGGTACAAGTAAGATATATCTGAATATCACTTCTGAGTTGCAGATTTTGAACGGTTTCAGGGTATGAACAAAAGCCTGACTGCCAAGTAAAAACTGACGGCATTCCTCCGTTACAGGGAAGACATATGATGGTATGTTAGGTGGTTTATAAACGTAAGTACAGCTTTCGTCCTATACAGGGCGGAAGCTTTTTTAATTCTATGTTTTAATTTTATGGAGGTAAATATGTATAAGAAAGTTTCTACGGATCTTAATTTTGTAGACAGAGAAAAACAGACAGAGAAATTTTGGGAAGACAATGACATCTTCAGAAAAAGTATGCGTGACCGTGAAGGCAACGAGATCTATATGTTCTACGATGGCCCTCCGACAGCCAACGGAAAACCGCACATCGGACACGTTCTGACACGTGTTATCAAGGATATGATTCCAAGATACCGTACAATGAAAGGATACGAAGTTCCAAGAAAGGCCGGATGGGATACACACGGACTTCCTGTAGAGCTCGAAGTTGAGAAGCTTCTCGGACTGGACGGAAAAGACCAGATCGAAAAATACGGTATGGAACCATTCATCAAGAAATGTAAAGAGAGCGTATGGAAATACAAAGGTATGTGGGAGGATTTCTCTAATACCGTAGGTTTCTGGGCTGACATGGATGACCCATATGTAACATACGATAACAATTTCATCGAGTCTGAGTGGTGGGCACTCAAGAGAATCTGGGACAAGAAGCTCCTGTATAAAGGATTCAAGATCGTGCCATACTGTCCTCGCTGCGGAACTCCGCTTTCTGCACAGGAAGTAGCACAGGGCTATAAAGATGTAAAAGAACGTTCTGCGATCGTTCGTTTCAAAGTAGTAGGAGAGGATGCATACTTCCTCGCATGGACAACTACACCATGGACACTTCCATCCAACATCGCACTCTGCGTAAACCCGGAAGAAGACTATGCGAAAGTAAAAGCTGCTGACGGATATACTTACTACATGGCAGTAGCTCTTCTTGATACAGTACTTGGAAAACTTGCAGAAGAAGGACAGAAAGCATACGAGATTCTTGAGACATACAAAGGTAAAGATCTCGAATACAAAGAATATGAGCCATTATACCAGTGTGCTTATGACTGCGCTTCTAAGCAGAACAAGAAAGCATTCTTCGTTACATGCGATACTTATGTAACACTGACAGATGGTACCGGTGTTGTTCATATCGCTCCTGCATTTGGTGAAGACGATGCCAAGGTTGGACGTAAGTATGACATGCCATTCGTACAGTTAGTAGACGAAAAAGGTAACATGGGAGAGACGACTCCATTTGCCGGATTATTCGTTAAGAAGGCTGACCCGGAAGTATTAAAAGACCTCGACGGACGTGGACTTCTCTACGATGCACCGAAGTTCGAGCACAGCTATCCACACTGCTGGAGATGTGATACACCACTTATCTACTACGCTCGTGAATCATGGTTCATCAAGATGACAGAAGTAAAAGATGACCTGATCGCTAACAACAACACAATCAACTGGATCCCGGAAAGTATCGGTAAAGGACGTTTCGGCGACTGGATTGAGAATGTTCAGGACTGGGGTATCAGCCGTAACCGTTACTGGGGAACTCCACTGAATATCTGGGAATGTGAGTGCGGACACCAGCATTCGATCGGAAGCATCGAAGAGCTGAAAGAAATGTCTGACAACTGCCCGGATGATATCGAACTTCACCGTCCATACATCGACGATGTAACGATCAAGTGTCCATGCTGCGGCAAACAGATGCACAGAGTACCGGAAGTTATCGACTGCTGGTTCGACAGTGGATCTATGCCATTTGCACAGCACCACTATCCATTTGAGAATAAAGAATTATTTGAAAAGCAGTTCCCTGCAGACTTCATTTCCGAGGCTGTTGACCAGACCCGTGGATGGTTCTACTCACTGCTTGCAATCTCAACACTGATCTTCAACAAAGCGCCATACAAGAACGTTATCGTACTTGGACACGTGCAGGATGAGAACGGTCAGAAGATGAGTAAGTCCAAAGGAAATGCAGTTGATCCATTCGACGCACTGGAGAAATACGGCGCAGATGCGATCCGCTGGTACTTCTATGTCAACAGTGCACCGTGGCTGCCGAACCGTTTCCACGGAAAAGCCGTTGTAGAAGGTCAGAGAAAGTTCATGGGAACATTGTGGAACACATATGCGTTCTTCGTACTGTATGCAAATATTGATGATTTCGATGCAACAAAATATACATTAGATTACGACAAACTGTCTGTTATGGATAAATGGCTTCTGTCTAAGCTGAATTCAGCAATCAAGGCAGTAGACTATGATCTGTCCAACTACAAGATTCCAGAGGCTGCAAAGGCACTTCAGAGCTTCGTAGACGACATGAGTAACTGGTATGTAAGACGAAGCCGTGAACGTTTCTGGGCTAAGGGAATGGAGCAGGATAAGATCAATGCTTACATGACTCTGTACACAGCACTGGTTGAGATCTGCAAGACAGCAGCTCCGATGATCCCGTTCATGACAGAAGAGATCTATCAGAATCTGGTAAGAAGCGTTGATGAAAGCGCACCGGAAAGTATCCACCTGTGTGACTTCCCTGTTGTAAATGAAGCACATATCGATACAGAGCTGGAAGCTAACATGGACAACGTTCTGAAACTGGTTGTTATGGGACGTGCATGCAGAAATACAGCCAACATCAAGAACCGTCAGCCAATCGGACAGATGTATGTAAAAGCTGATTTCGAAATTCCGGAATTTTACAAAGACATTGTAAAAGATGAATTAAATGTAAAGAATGTAACATTTACACAAGATGTTCGTGACTTTACTTCATATACTTTTAAACCTCAGTTAAAGACAGTCGGACCAAAATATGGTAAAATGTTAGGAGGTATTAAAGCAGCACTCGAAAACCTCGAAGGAAATGCAGCAATGGATGAGTTAAATGCTACAGATGCCCTGAAGCTTGATATCAATGGACAGGAAGTGACACTGTTCCGTGAGGACCTGCTGATCGAATCTGCTCAGATGCCGGGATATGTATCTGAGAATGACAACGGAATCACAGTTGTTATGGATACAAACCTTTCCGAAGAACTTCTGGAAGAAGGATTTGTTCGTGAGATCATCAGTAAAGTACAGACCATGCGTAAGGAAGCCGGATTCGAAGTTATGGATAAGATTGCGGTAACTTACGAAGGAACAGAGAAAGCAGAGAAAGTATTTGCAGACAATGCATCTACGATCGCAGATGAGACACTGGCACTGGAAGTTACAAAGGCAGCACCTGCCGGCTACACAAAAGAGTGGAAGATCAATGGTGAAGCCGTAACGATTGGTGTAGAGAAGAGATAATCAAAGCCCAGTTTTTAAGAAGGGAAGTAGAAAATGTATAATCCAAGATTTGAAAAAGACGTATTTAAAAGAGATGTGCGGAACAATGTGAAGACATTGTTCCGTAAGGAAGTAGAAGAGGCAACTCCACAGCAGTTGTTCCAGGCAGTTTCTTATGCTGTAAAGGAAGCCATCATCGATGACTGGCTTGCAACACAGAAACAGTATGAGAAAGACGATCCGAAGACCGTATATTACATGTCCATGGAATTCCTGCTCGGAAGAGCTCTCGGAAACAACCTGATCAACATGACGGCATATAAGGAAGTAAAAGAAGCTCTGGAAGAGATGGGAATCGACCTGAACGTGATCGAGGATCAGGAGCCGGATCCGGCACTTGGTAACGGTGGACTCGGACGTCTGGCAGCATGTTTCCTGGATTCTCTTGCAACACTGGGATATGCATCTTACGGATGCGGTATCCGTTACCGTTATGGTATGTTCAAGCAGAAGATCAGAGACGGCTATCAGGTAGAAGCACCGGATAATTGGCTGAAAGATGGTAACCCGTTTGAGCTTCGTAGACCGGAATATGCGAAAGAAGTACGTTTTGGCGGAAATATCCGTGTGGAATACGATGAGACAGGAAAGACACACTTCGTTCAGGAGAACTATGAATCTGTAATGGCGATCCCTTATGATTATCCGATCGTAGGATACGGCAACCATATCGTGAATACACTTCGTATCTGGGATGCAGAAGCAATCGTAGACTTCCAGTTAGATTCTTTTGACCGTGGAGATTATCACAAAGCCGTTGAGCAGGAGAACCTTGCGAAGAATATCGTAGAAGTTCTTTATCCAAATGATAACCATTACGCAGGAAAAGAACTGAGACTGAAACAGCAGTATTTCTTCGTATCAGCAAGTATCCAGGCTGCAATTACAAAGTTTAAAAAGAAACATGGTGATATCAGTAAACTGCCGGAGAAAGTAACATTCCAGATGAATGATACACATCCGACAGTAGCAGTAGCAGAGCTGATGCGTATTCTTCTTGATGAGGAGAATCTCGGATGGAATGAAGCATGGGATATCACAACAAAATGCTGTGCATATACGAACCATACGATCATGGCAGAAGCACTTGAGAAATGGCCGATCGACCTGTTCTCAAGACTGCTTCCGCGTATTTACCAGATCATCCAGGAAATCGACCGCCGTTTCATCGCGCAGGTAAGAGCACAGTATCCTGGTAATGAAGAAAAGGTTAAGAAGATGGCAATCCTGATGGACGGCCAGGTGAAGATGGCACACCTTGCAATCGTTGCAGGTTATTCTGTCAATGGTGTTGCAAAGCTGCATACAGAGATTCTGAAGAATCAGGAACTGAAAGACTTCTATCAGATGATGCCGGAGAAGTTCAACAACAAGACAAATGGTATCACACAGAGACGTTTCCTCATGCATGCGAACCCGCTGCTTGCTGACTGGGTAACAGAGAAGCTCGGCACAAAAGAGTGGATTACAGACTTGTCCAAGATGAGCGGATTAAAGGAATGGCTGGATGACGAAGAGGCTCTGAAAGAATTCATGACGATCAAGTTCAAGAACAAAGAGCGTCTTGCAGCTTACATCAAAGAGCACAACGGTGTAGAAGTAGATCCAAGATCGATCTTCGACGTACAGGTAAAACGTCTGCACGAGTACAAACGTCAGTTACTGAACATCCTGCATGTAATGTATCTGTACAACCAGATCAAAGAACATCCGGAAATGTCCTTCTATCCTAAGACATATATCTTCGGAGCAAAGGCTTCAGCAGGATATATCCGTGCTAAAGAGATTATCAAACTGATCAACTCTGTTGCGGATGTGATCAACAATGACCGCAGCATCAACGGCAAACTGAAAGTTGTCTTCATCGAAGATTACCGCGTATCCAACGCAGAGCTTATCTTCGCGGCAGCAGACATCAGTGAGCAGATTTCTACAGCTTCCAAAGAAGCTTCCGGAACAGGTAACATGAAGTTCATGATGAACGGTGCACCGACTCTCGGAACAATGGACGGAGCAAACGTAGAGATCGTAGACGAAGTTGGAATCGACAATGCATTTATCTTCGGACTGAGTGCCGACGAAGTTATCAACTACGAGCAGAACGGCGGATATAATCCATATGACATTTACAACAATGATCCGGACATCCACAGAGTGGTAGACCAGCTGGTAGACGGAACATATTCTAACGGCGATACAGAGATGTATCGTGACCTTTACAACAGCCTTCTGAATAATCAGGGGGGTTCAAGAGCAGATATGTACTTTATCTTAAAGGACTTCCGTTCTTATGCAGATGCGCAGGCTCGTGCAATGGAAGCTTACAAAGATAAAGAAAAATGGGCTAAGATGGCTCTTAAGAACACTGCTTGTTGTGGTAAATTCTCTGCCGACAGAACAATCCAGGAATATGTAGATGATATCTGGCATCTGGATCATGTTGTGATCGATGAGGATGAATTAGAATATTAAGAGAAGTTGTCAGTGGCAAGTTCTTTTGTATATGAATAATAAGAGAAGCTCTCTCATACATTGAGGTATGGGAGGGCTTTTTTTATGTGGAACAGAAGGTATTATTATAGAGAAAAAATAAAAAAGGCAGCCTGCTGGGCGCTTATCATAATATTATTGCCGTATATTGTAACCGTATTTGTAAATGGTCCAAAGATTGTAACTGCATCGAAAGTAGATGAGATGACAATAGATGTAAAGGGCGGTGGGAAGATGCCGGTGGAAAAATATTGCATTGGAATATTGGCGAGGGACATGCCGGCAGAATATGAAGAAGAAGCATTGAAGGCCCAGGCAATCCTGGTGCGGACAGAAGTCTACCGGGCAATCCGGGATGCGGGGGAAGGACAGAAGCTTGAGAAAGAATTCTGGACCGAGAAACAGATGAAGTCGGCGTGGGGGATGCGATATGCAGAAAATTACCGCAAGTTAAAAAATGCGCTGGAATCCACGGCAGGACAAGTGCTATTCTATGAAGACGGTCTGGCGATGACACCATTTTTTAATCTGAGTAATGGATATACCAGGGATGCGAAAGAGGTTCTTGGAAAGGAGGAGTATCCTTATCTGAAGATTGTGGAATGCCCGGAGGATGTGAATGCAGAAGATGAGATACAGACGGTTGTATTGGGAGAAAAAGATATAGGGACGATGGATGTGGAGGTAGTGGAAACAGATTCTGTAGGATATGTATTAAAGATCCGTGTGGGAGATAATACCATCAGCGGGGAAGAATTCCGAAATAAATATAACCTGGCATCCAGCTGTTTTACCCTGCAGCGTTATAACGGCAAATTGCGGGTGACAACAAGAGGAACCGGACATGGGATCGGAATGAGCCAGTATACGGCAAATGAGATGGCGAAAAAGAAAAAAAGCTATAAAAATATTTTAAAATATTTTTTTAATGGAACGGAGATAAAAGAAGTGACAGAAATCGTAAAAGGTGTATAACTATATCACAATCTGGCAAAAATATGGTCAGAGGTGGTGATGAAATGAATAAAAATCAGAAACCGTCAATGTCAAAACGGCGTGCTACCGTAGCAGCAGTATTATGTTTTGTGGCAGCGATTGCAATAGCAGGAACATATACATTTAATGATTACAGAAAAACGCAGAAAAATGAATTGGCGAAGGCGGAAGAAAAGGCGAAACAAGACAGCGAAGCGGCAAAAGAAACCGGAACATCCAAGATTAAAAACGAAGATATGACAAGTGATACGGATGAAAGTGACAGTAACGGAACCGGGAAAGACGGAACAACAACGGATTCTGGGACAACAGATTCCGGGACAACAGATTCCGGGACAACCGGAACTTCAGGATCAGAAGGAACCGGAACATCCGGATCATCAGGTCAGACCGGAACCCAGGCAACGGCAGGAAAAAGTCACAATATCAACTTTACGGAAGACAGTTATATCCTGTGGCCGGTGAACGGAGCTGTGATCATGAGCTATAGCATGGATAAGACAGTATATTTCCAGACGCTGGATCAGTACAAGTATAATCCGGCTGTGATCATCGAAGGAGCAGAAGGCGACCAGGTACTCTGCGGTGCGCCCGGAATCGTCAAGTCGATCGATGTCAGTGCACAGACCGGAACAACGGTTAACGTAGATATCGGAAATGGATATGAGCTGTTATATGGACAGTTGAAAGAAGTCCCGGTGAAAGTTGGGGATTATGTGGAAGCAAAGAGTGTGCTTGGTTATGTGAGTCAGCCGACAAAGTATTACAGCAAAGAAGGCTGTAATGTGTATTTTGAGATGCGAAAAGACGGACAGCCGGTGAATCCGGTGGAGTATACGGCGGATCAGGATTAACAGAAAGGGACCGGAGATTCTTAAGAAATTTTCCGGTCTTTTTTAGCGTTCTGCCGATATCAAAGTATGCGGAAAAATCTATGAACAGGTGATAAAATTGACTTTCCGTGGGATAATGGATAAAATAAAGTGGATTATTACAGGAAAAATCGGACCGATTGTGGATAAGTGGGGACAACTACATGAATTATACATACATCGTAAAGTGTGCGGACAGTACATTATACACAGGATGGACAAATGATCTGAATAAGCGGATAAAAGCACATAACAGTGGAAAAGGCGCAAAGTATACAAAGACCAGAAGACCGGTGAAGCTTGTGTATTATGAAGAGCATGAGACAAAAAATGAGGCAATGAGCCGGGAATATGCGATCAAGCATTTGACCAGGAAAGAAAAAGAGATATTGATCAAGGGTAATGGAAACTTATGCGGAAGCTGGATGGTAAAGGGAGATATGATTAAAGCCGGTGAATTTGAGAAGATTAAGAAACTTACACGGGAAGCAAAAGAACTGGCAGAATAAATGAAAAAAGAGCTCGCATCAAGTCGGGAGAGATATTATTTAATATCCCGTGTGTGATGCGGGCTCTTTTTTATCGCCATGTGTTCGAAAGAAGCTGCTAAAGTATGCAAGAGATGTTGCCGGCAGCAAGTTCTCTGTATACCGGAAATATAAGGATAAATGGATATTACTTAAAGTACAAATGCATACATCACTACGAAGTGGCAGGCACTTCCGGCCATTACAAAGAGATGAAAGATCTCATGGCTTCCGAAATATTTGTGCTTATTGTTAAAGATTGGAAGCTTCAAAGCATAGATCACGCCGCCAACGGTGTAGATGATACCACCGGCCAGCAACCATCCGAAAGCTGCCGGGCTTAAGGAATTCAGTAACTGTGTAAATGCCAGGACACAGGTCCAGCCCATGCCGATATAGAGCACGGAAGAAACCCATTTCGGACAGAATACCCAGAATGCTTTGATCAGGATTCCGGCAATGGCAAATGCCCATACGATTGCCAGAAGGATGAGTCCGGTTCTGCCGCCAAGTACCAGCAGACAGATCGGAGTGTAACTTCCGGCAATGAGTACGCTGATCATCATGTGGTCGATTTTTTTAAGGATTGTATTTACTTTTCTGGATTTATCGAATGTATGGTAAGTTGTGCTTGCGGCGTACAGTAAGATCAGGCTTGCCGCATATACAGCAATTGCGATAATGTAAATTTTACTCGGTTCGCGCGCCGCTTTTAAGAGCAATGGAATTGCTGCGAAGATTGCCATCAACATTCCAATAAAATGTGTGATCGCGCTTCCCGGATCTTTAATGTGTTCTTTTAACTGCTCTGCCATAATCATGCACCTCCTGAATGTCGAAAATATGACATGTAGTTTTCAATACTATGTTTGCTATATGTGTATATTATACCAGAAACTGAAAAAAATCAAGTAGAAAAACAAAAATATTTTTAAAATCAAAGTATTATATAAACTGGCCTGCGCGAAAATAGAACAACTGGCTGTATGGACACATCCACTTTCGTGATAATATATTATGCGGTATTAAATTATGGCAGATGAGAGATTCATCTGTTATACACACGATGGAAGTGTGCAGGAAGGGAGAGTACAATGAGTACAAATATAACAGCAGGCAGGACAATGAATGATAATAAAGTAAAGAACCTTGTGATCACGGCATTCTTTACCGCAATTACATTTCTTGGAATTCAGTCGTTTAGGATTCCACTTCCGGCAGCAGTCGGAACACCATTTCTCCATTTTGGACATATATTTGTCGTAATGGGACTGTTACTTCAGGGTGGCAAGAGAGGAGCTGTATCAGGGACACTTGGACTTACAATCTTTGATATGCTGAATGGTTACATGCAGGATGCGCCGAAGACATTTGTGGAGACAGCAGTAAAATGTCTGATCGTCGGAGCACTTTTCATGATGCTTAAGAAGAAAGCAGACGGAGACAAGAAGAAAGAATACGGAGCAGCAGTTGTCTGCGCATTTATCTATGGATGTATCAACGTAATCATGGAATTTACTATGAGCACAATCGCAATGATGATGGTAGGAAGTGGATTTGCAGCAGCTGCAGTGGCAGCATTCACATCACTTCCGGCGACTGTGATCAATGCAGTATTTATGGTGATCGCAATTGCGATTCTGTATCAGCCGGTGAAAAAGATCTATGTGCGCATGGCATAGGCAGTTTTTTTGAACGCATGGCGATATAAAAAGGGCGGATATACCTTAAGTGGTGTATCCGCCCTTTTAAGATCAGAATCAATTATTTATTATCCGAAATATCTCTTAAGAAGTCCTTCGAATGCTCTTCCGTGACGTGCCTCATCTCTTGCCATCTCATGAACTGTGTCATGGATTGCATCCAGGTTAGCAGCTTTTGCACGTTTTGCAAGGTCGAACTTACCAGCTGTAGCGCCGTTCTCAGCGTCTACACGCATCTCAAGGTTCTTCTTTGTGCTGTCTGTAACAACTTCGCCAAGAAGTTCTGCGAATTTAGCAGCGTGCTCAGCTTCTTCCCATGCAGCTTTTTCATAGTATAATCCAACTTCAGGATATCCTTCTCTGTGAGCAACTCTTGCCATTGCAAGATACATTCCAACCTCTGAACATTCTCCTTCGAAGTTAGCTCTTAAGTCAGCTAAGATGTCTTCGCTTACACCTTTTGCCACACCTACAACGTGCTCAGCAGCCCATTCTCTTTCACCTGTCTGTTCTTTGAACTTGTCAGCGCCTACGCCACATACTGGACATTTCTCCGGTGCAGCTTCTCCTTCATAAACATATCCGCATACTGTACATACAAATTTTTTCATAGTGTTGTTCTCCTTTTCTTTTATAATAATTTTTTTGTTATTGATTGATAAGAGAGTAGTTATAATCTCTTAAGTTGCACTAAATTAATATTAGTAATTGTTACTGATATTAATTTAGCATAATCTTATGTGTTTGTCAATTAGTTTTTGATAAATTTTATTATTTATTCTCGTTTAATTTTTTGGCACATTCGCCACAGAGACCGTGGAAAAGTGTAGTGTGTGATTCGATGATTCCATCGAAATATTTATTCGCATCTTCATTAATCTTCTGGATATAGGAATCATCCATTTCCAGATCGAATACATTTCCGCAATTGGTGCATACTACATGATAATGAGGTTCGCAGCGTCCATCAAAACGATCGCCGCCATCCGGTGTCGGAATCCGAAGCGCTTCTCCGATATCTGCAAGCAGGTTCAGGTTGCGGTATACGGTTCCGAGGCTGATATTAGGAAATTCTTCTTTAATATGAAGATATACGGTATCAGCAGTCGGATGAGAAGTCGTGTGCATCAGGTAATCTTTTATAGAGGCCCTTTGCTTACTATATTTTAAACCGGCCATAAATCCTCCCTTCAATAATGATAATAATTACTATAATTGATATATCTTTAGTATAATTCGGATGATATATTTTGTCAATATAAAAGAATGAATGTAACAAAATGTAACAAATAATAAATATAAATCGAATATTAAATGTATTATAATCAAAGAAAACCTTGACAAAACGTGTTGTAATGTTATAATAACAAACGTAACATATGTAACAATTCTGTAACAATTACAAAAGATAAGAAAACATAAAGGAGGGAGTTTATGGATTCTATTCTTAAAAAAGGATTGTTCCTGGTTACTGTGACAGGAGCCATAACGGCGTTTCCGATTATGGCGCAGGCTGCAGATATAGATGATACGCAGGATATGCCGACAGCAGGAATTGAGCAGGTACTTGGAGAATGTTACACGTCAGAGAAGACAATTTCGGTAAAGGATTACCTTGTACCGACACAAAAGGGAGAGTATTTAGATATGGCATTCGCCAATGTACAGTCATTTCTTTATATAAGAAGTGAACCGACGACAGAAAGCGAATGGGTCGGAAAATTATATCCGGATTACGCGGCAAAAATCATAGGCCCGGTAGGAGAATGGACGAAAGTGCAGTCGGGTAATGTCACCGGATATGTATATTCCGAGTATATAACAGTAGGAAATGAAGCACAGAAAAAAGCAGAAGAACTTGTGCAGAAGAAGGATACGGAAAATGCTAAGGAAGCATTTACGTATGCAGAATCAAAAGAAGAAGAGGCCGCAAGGCTTCAAAAAGAGGCAGAACAAAAAGCCGAGGAGGAGAAAAAGGCAGCAGAAGAAGCGGCCAAACAACAGGAAGAACAACAGACGCAGGCGGCACAGACCGGACAGGCTATTGTAGATTATGCATGCCAGTTTATCGGTAATCCGTATGTATGGGGAGGTACAAGCCTGACAAACGGAGCGGATTGTTCGGGATTCGTACAGTCGGTATTTGCACACTTTGGAATTTCTCTTCCGCGTACGACGTGGGATATGGAGAATGTAGGAACTGCGGTAAGTTACGATCAGGCTGTTGCGGGAGACATTATTCTATATGACGGACATGTTGGAATTTATATGGGAAATGGGCAGATCGTAAATGCAATTAACAGTGCAAAAGGGATAGGAATTTTGCCGGCAACATATACGAATATTGTTACGGTGAGACGACTGGTATAACAGAAACGGACGGGAGATTTTAAAATATTTTTGCGAATCTTTCGTCCCTTTTTTGTTATCCACAATGTACAAAATCCACAAAAATCGACACTTTTCATCGAACGTAAAAAATCTTAAAAAATATGGTGGAAAAAGTTATCCACACAAAAAAACAGGAAAAATGTAGAAAAATGGGGATTTCCACAAAGTTATCCACGTTATCCACACCCAAAGTGGGAAAAACGGGGGATTACTCGGGGATAGAAAAAGAACGAACGTTTTGTAGACTTGTTATAAAAATGACGTTTTGTCGAAAAAAAAAGGAATTCGTATTGACTTTTAAGTAGTCAAATATTAGGAATAAATTTGCAGAAAATGTTTACACAATGGTAAAAAGCTACTATAATGGAAACACTGAAATAAAAAGGAGGCGATAAGATGGCACAGATTACAAAAGACATGACATTTGTCATTCGCAGGTGGTG
>OHYB01000529.1_pt1 | contig 18519 bp, 8 predicted proteins | sample 1580181 | NCBI WGS metagenome assembly OHYB01 (sample SAMEA3882510, study PRJEB24775) | human gut metagenome | biome: human-associated habitat; feature: intestine environment; material: feces | place: Netherlands | collected 2009/2010
CAAACAAGGTCCGCAAGACCCCCCTGCGTGTTATCCTGAACGGCCTGGGCAAGGACGCTGCTCAGATCATCAGCCGTATCAATGGCTTCACCTATGTCAAGACCGACTACGACTTCGCCACCGGCGAGCTGAAGGTCGTCGAGACCATCCCTTACTCTGACGGCGAGCGCGCTGCTGTTAAGTGCTACGGCGCCAACGACGTTCTGGAAGGCGTTGCTATCATGAAGGCTGAGGGTGTTGAGGTTTCCATCACCGGTAACTCCACCAACCCCACCCGTTTCCAGCACCTGGTTGCCGGTACCTACAAGAAGTGGGCTATCGAGAATGGCAAGAAGTACTTCTCCGTTGCTTCCGGCGGCGGCACGGGCCGTACCCTGCACCCGGACAACGTGGCAGCAGGCCCCGCTTCCTACGGCCTGACCGACTCCATGGGCCGTATGCACGGCGATGCTCAGTTCGCTGGTTCTTCCTCCGTCCCGGCTCACGTCGAGATGATGGGTCTGATCGGCGCCGGCAACAACCCGATGGTCGGTATGACTGTCGCCTGCGCTGTTGCTGCTTCTCAGGCCAACGCTTGATCTCTTTTGCAATCGTGTATGGGAGAAACCCCGTTTGTGGGTTTCTCCCATTTTTTATGCCCGTTTTTGTGTATCGCGCCAAAGTTACATAGCTGGTCTTGTGCGGATGCAAAGTTATGTGATACAATTTGCATAAAGAAAAGCCTCTCTCTGTGACGGAGGGGGAGACCATGCCAAAGTCTCTCTCCCACCCGCTTCGCGGGAGCCCCCTCGCATAGGGGCCAAATCAGTAAAAGGAGGAATCCGCTATGAAACTTGCCGCCCGCATTGCTATGGGGGTGCTGGCTGTTGTGGCCGTGGCCGCTGTGGGCTTCGGCGCGCTGTACACCAGCCGCATCCAGACCGCAAATTCTATCGAAAAACTGACCGACTACGATGATTACAACCTCTATCGCATGCAGGTCCGCTATGACTACGACCTGGACAAGATGATCGCCAACACCACGGCGGATAACCAAAGCTTTATTGATGCAGCCGTCAAGCAGGCGCTGCCGCTGCTGCCCGTCTCCATCAAAGCGCCTACCTTCGGCTGCAGCGCCTTCCACATCCAGGAGACCGGCGGCGACCACCTGATGGGCCGCAACTACGACTTCAAGCGGGATACCTCGGCCATGCTGGTGTGTACCGCGCCCAAGGACGGCTACAAATCCATCGCCTTTGCCGCGCTGGATAACCTGGGTGTCAACCAGGCCGATGCCAGCACCAAGGCCAAAATTGCCAGCCTGCTGGCACCCTTTGCCTGCCTGGACGGCATCAATGAGAAGGGCGTTTCCATTGCCGTGCTGACGCTGGACAGCGAACCAACCAAACAGGATACCGGCAAGCCGGTGCTGGCTACCACTATGGCCATCCGCCTGGTGCTGGACCGCGCCGCCACCACCGCCGAGGCCGTGGAGCTACTGCAGCAGTACGATATGTTTGCCACCAGCGGCCGCGACTACCACTTTTACATCACCGATGCCGCCGGTGACGGCTGCGTGATCGAGTACGATTGTGACGACCCGGCCCGCCCGATGGTCGTGACCCCCAGCCAGCAGGTGACGAACTTCTTTGTGAAGTACAAGGAGAATGTCCTGCCCAACCAGAAAAACGGCATCTACGGCCATGGCCGCGAGCGGTACGACGCCATTGAGGAAGTGCTGGACTCGAACGCCGGAGCCATCACCCCCGACATTGCCTGGCAGGCACTCCAGGCTGCCAGCCAGGAGCCGAACCCCAAGGATGTGACCAGTAATACGCAATGGTCAATTTTGTATGATAATACAAATTGTACGGCAACCATCGCCTTGCGCAGAGATTGGGGGAACAAGACGGAGATTGATTTGGGAGATATGACGGGGTTTTAAACAATAAAGGCTCCCCTCAAGGGGGCGCGATCCTGCCCCGATTTCCTCGTCCTGTTGACAAAACCGAGCATCTGTTCTATAATCAAATGCTGTAAAACATAGTAAATCAGTAGCTTAATGCCTTTGGCGTGAGGGGAACGGAATGCTCAATCAATTTTCTAGAACCGAACTGTTGTTTGGCCACGAGGCCATGGAAAAGCTGTACAAGTCCCGTGTGGCGGTCTTCGGCATCGGCGGCGTGGGCGGCTATACCGTCGAGGCGCTGGCCCGTAGCGGCATCGGCACGCTGGATCTCATCGATGATGATAAGGTCTGCCTGACCAACATCAACCGCCAGATTTTAGCCACCCGCAAGACCGTGGGTAAGTACAAGGTCGAGGTCGCCCGCGACCGCATTTTGGAGATCAACCCCGACGCCGTGGTCAACATCTACCAGACCTTCTACACGCCGGATACCAAGGATCAGTTCGACTTTACCCAGTACGACTACGTGGTCGACGCCATCGATACCGTCACCGGCAAGCTGGCCATGATCATGCAGGCCGATGCCGCCGGTACGCCCATTATCAGCTGTATGGGTGCGGGCAATAAGATCAACCCCGCCGCGCTGGAAGTGGCTGATATTTACGAGACGTCCGTCTGCCCGCTGGCCCGCGTCATGCGTACCGAGCTGCGCAAGCGGGGCATCAAGCACCTGAAAGTGGTCTACTCCAAGGAGAAGGCCATCACCCCCGTGGACGATATGGCCATCAGCTGCAGCCAGCACTGCATCTGCCCGCCGGGCACCGCCCGCAAGTGCACCCAGCGCCGCCAGGTGCCGGGCAGCACCGCCTACGTCCCCGCCGTGGCCGGGCTTATCATCGCAGGCGAGGTCATCAACGACCTGGCCGGCAAGCAGCCCGAAATGGTACAGAATTAAACAAAACAAACCGGGAGCGCCTTTCAACGGGTGCTCCCGGTTTTTGTCCTATGGCAATACCGCACAATTCCCGCCTGACGGCTTAAGTACCGCTCCGGCGGATCTCCGCGCCAAGAGCCGCCGCAAGCGGCGGTTGCGCTCCGAAGCGCCTCGCTGCGGCTCGGTGTGCGGCACGGCATCTGCGTTGCCAAAATGCTCGATAATACACAAAGTATTATCTGCGCTTTTGGCTTAGCATCTGCCGCACCTCGCTCGCCGTATCGGCACTTAGAATTATGCGGTATTGCCCTATTTATCCCCGCATCTTCGCCTGGTGCCCCTCGCCCCAGGCCCATATAGTGTCCAATACGGGCTTTAAGCTGTAGCCCAGGTCGGGCAGGGTATGCTCCACCCGGGGCGGTACCTCGGCATAGACGGGGCGCAGCTTGTTGATTCTGTGGACAGTTACTGCGTAGGTTGTGTTGGCGCGGCGGGGGAGGGGGTGCTGCTGGTTTCAGCGCTGGCCTTGTCCAGCAGCACCTTGCACTTGCAGACCATCTCGCCGGTTTTCAGCAGGGTGGGCTGCAGGTACTCCGGGCTAAGTTCCTCACCGATGGTGGCCAGTGCCTCGGCAAAAAAGCGGTTCACCTCGTCGTCCGGCACGCCCAGCGCCAGGGCGCGGTGCGCATAGCCCGCCAGCCCGTGGACGCCCAGGAGGATGAGCACCTTTAAGTTGCGGATGTCCTCCGGTGCGTTCCAGATGTTGGCCATGTTGTAATCGGCCGTCCGCCCGCAGGGAGAGGCGCAGATGGCGCAATCGGGCACAACCTTGAACTTTTCCGCATGCACCCGGTCGATGAGCGAGAGGATTTCGGCCTCGTTGCAGGCGGCAGCCGGGCTGTTCGCCGCCAGGGCTTCGATCATCACCTGCCAGGTCGCATCGCTTACCGCAGGGGCGGTATCCGCCGCCCGCGCCAGCCCCACCAGCGCCCCGGTCAGCTCATCCTGTAAGGCGGTGGTGTTGAATGTGTTGGTATCCATAGTCCCTCGTTTGTGGTTATAAGTGTACGGCTTCCGGCAGCTCCTGCACCCATACGGTGTCACCACCAACGGGTTTTGAGTCGGCCCAAACCAGCGGAACCCCGCGGACTTTTTAGGAGTTTTGGGGAATTTATTTTCCGCCATTCTTTAGCAAAAAGATACCACATTTCGATATAAATGTCAAATTCCAAACGCATTTTCGGTAAGGATTATAACGACTATCTGCTGGCGGCTCGTAGACTTATGCAAGGCGGGGTCAGGGCTTGCTAATGCTGCCGGCTCAACCGTTAGTTATAATTTTATATCCACATAACGAAAAAAATCTTGAAACGATTTTGCGGCAATGCTATAATACATATTGTATTCGTTGGTATATACTGTTCAAAAAGCTGCTGACAACCAGACGGGGATGATGTTTCCATGGTATTTTTGAAATCAGCGGAGAAAGATGGGAAAGAATGAAAAACTCCGGAACGCGCAAAGCCATGCAGACCCCGATAAGGAAAAGCATCTGTGCAATGCTGTGCCTGCTGCTGTTGCTGTCAGCCTTGCTCCCCGTGAAGGCTGCCGCAGAAACCGCCCCCGCCAAGGTCGTCCGTGTCGGCTCGTTTGAGGACACCTTCAACTATGTCAACGAGAAGGGCATAAGAAAGGGCTACGGCTACGAATTGCTGCAGACCTTATCCGGCTATACAGGCTGGCAGTTCGAGTATGTGAGCTGCGACTGGTCCGACTGCTTTGAAAAACTCAAAAACGGCGAAATCGACATTATGGGCGATATTTCCTATACGCCGGATCGCGCCGAGGAAATACTGTTTTCGGACGAGCCGATGGGCGAAGAAAAATACTACCTCTACGCCGATCTTTCGCGCGAGGACATCACCGCTTCCGACTTCAAAACGCTGAACGGCAAAACAATCGGCGTTCTGATGGGAACCGAGCCGGAGGTGATGTTGACCGAGTGGGAAGAAAAATACGACCTGAAAACGCAGCACGTCAACATCGCCAACAACGAGGATGTAAAGCAAAAGCTGGCAAACCGCGAAATCGACTGCTTTGTTTCGCTGGAAGAAGCCTTCTGGGCAGAGCTTGGCATCTCGACCATAACCCGCGTGGGAAGCTCCGGCATCTACTATGCAATCAACAAAGACCGCCCCGACATCAAGGAAGAACTGGACAGTGCAATGCGCGCGCTGGACGAATCGGAGCCTTTTTATATAGCGGATCTGTATAAACGGTATTTCTCGCTGGATTATACCCCCATCCTTACGGGCGAGGAAAAGGCGTGGGTCAAAGAACACGGCGCCATCAAGATGGGCTTTCTGACAAGCGACAGCGGCGTCAGCACCTATGACCCTGCCACAGGGGAGATTGCCGGGACAATCACCGACTATATTCAGTTTGCCAAAGATTGTCTGGGCAATCAGGAACTGGAATTCCAGATGGTCGGTTATGACAGCAAAGAAGCGGAACTCGATGCGCTGAAATCTGGCGAAATCGACATGGTTTTCCATTTCGACCAGAGTCCCAATCTGGCGGAAGAGTACCGCGTTGCCTGCACCAACACAACGTGGACCTCCAACATGATGGCGGTCACGAACAAACAGCACTTTAACGAAAACCAAACGAACCGCGTTGCCGTTCCCCAAAACAAGCTCTCGCTGACAAGGTACCTTGCGGTTTATTATCCGCAGTGGGAAATCGTGGACTGTGCTACACAGGAGGACGCGGCAAAGCTGGTCAAGGACGGACAGGCGGACTGCTTTGTCACAGGGGTCAGCAACCAGGAAAATTACAGTAAAAAATACGACTTTTACAGCGTTCTGCTGCCAAACCCCGCCAAATCCTGCTTTGCGGTCAACAGCGGAAACGGCATCCTTCTGTCCATCCTGAACAAAACAATCAAGGCCATGCCGGCCAATATGCTTACCGGCGCGCTGGCGATGTATAAAAGCGCCGCGCGGAAGGTTACCCTTGGCGAGTTTATAAGGGACAACTTCGTTATGGTTCTGCTGGGCGGCAGCATTTTTGTGGCAGTTATTCTGCTCGCGATCCTGAAGCTGCTTCAAAAGGCGCTCAAAGCCGAGGCTGCCGCAAGAAAAGCCGCCAACGACACGCAGGAGCTGAATGCAAAATTGCAGATCGCCGCGGAAAACGCCGAGAGCGCGAACCGCGCCAAATCCACCTTCCTGTTCAATATGTCGCATGACATCCGCACACCCATGAACGCCATTATCGGCTACGCAGACCTGGCCGCCCGACATTCGGACGACCCTGCCAAGCTGAAAAAATACATGAAGAACATTCAGGTGTGCGGGCAGAACCTGCTGATGCTGCTGAACAATGTGCTGGACCTTGCCCGCATCGAGAACGATAAAACGGAGATGGAGTATTCGGTTTCGGATGTCGAGAAGGATTTCCGGAATTGCATTGCCATGTTCCGGAATCAGGCAGACAGCAAGAATCAGACGCTTACGGTGACCACGCACTTGCTGCACCCGTATATCTATGCGGATATCCCGCACCTGACCGAGGTCTGCACAAACCTTGTCAGCAACGCTGTCAAATACACAGGAACCGGCGGCACGATCCGCTGCGATGTTACGCAGAAGCCCTGCGAAAAAGCGGGCTGGTGCGATATGGTGGTCACGGTTGCCGATAACGGCATCGGCATGTCGCAGGAGTTCCAGCAGCGTATCTTTGAGCCGTTTGAACGGGAACGCACGTCCACCGTCAGCAAGGTGGAAGGCAGCGGCATCGGGATGGGCATCGTGAAAAAGCTGGTCGGGCTGATGGGCGGCACCGTGGAGGTGGAGAGCAAAATCGGTGTCGGCTCCACGTTTACCGTGACCATTCCCAGCCGCATTGCGTCCGAGGCGGAAGCACAGGCAAAACGAGAGATCAACCCCTCGGACAAAAAGTGCCTGTGCGGTACAAGAATTCTGCTGACCGAGGATAACGACCTCAATGCGGAGATTGCCGCCGAGCTATTGCAGGAGGAAGGCTGCACGGTAGACCGCGCAAAAGACGGCGTGGAATGTGTGGATATGCTGGAAAAGGCGGCAAGCGGAACGTATCAGATTATCCTTATGGATGTCCAGATGCCCGTGATGAACGGCTACGATGCGGCAAGAGTGATACGAAGGATGGACGACCCCCAAAAGGCGAATATCCCCATTGTCGCAATGACGGCAAACGCCTTTTCCGAGGACAGACAAGCGGCGCTGGATGCCGGGATGAACGACCATATCGCAAAGCCGATCGATATGAACATTCTTGTGTCGACCCTGCGGAAATACCTTTGATGCGGACAGAAAGTCGTCGTATATAAGAACGACCCATAGACCGCAATACAACCTGTAAACGAATACCGCCGGGGAGCCTTCCCGTTTTTGGAAGGCATCCCCGGCGGCTTTTTGGTTTATATAGCAGTGATTCTGACTTACAAGCCAATCTTCCCATCTGGAACCCAAGGACACGGCGGTATATAAGCTCATCACGACCAAGCCGGGCGAGGCGACATCAGAGGGATGATAGAATCACCAACGCCGCCCATTTTTCAAACAGCAATGTGTTCCGGTACAACTTTTCTGTAAGCAGCAAAGAATGAATTTATTTGAATTTATTATGATTTTTGACTTGTCCATCGACGACTTATATGGTATAATACCTGCATCCAAGTTCATAAGCAAACCCGGCGCAAGCCGGCGACGCAAAGCTATAGGGACCCATTGGGTCAGCCAGTTGCCAGCAAGAAATTGTTGCTTTTTCTGTCATCAGTAGCTTTGTGTTCTTTTTTGAAAACATGGGTTGACAAGGGTGAATGCACAGCGATATGCTGACCACAGAACAGAGCGGAGCAGAGCAGAGCAACTACGATGCTCTGCCGTTTTCGGTTACCCGCAAATATTGTTTTATAAGGTTAGATAACGCTTTCAGGTATGGGTTCGCCATACCTTGAAAGCGTTGTTTGTTTTTTTAGGCGCCATACATATAAAGGTAGAGGGGATCGTACTATGAATCTTGTAAAGCGAGCCGGTGCTTACAGGGAACTGGCCATTCTGACAGCGATGCTGATTCTAACGGCGCTGCTGTCTTTCCCGGCGCGTGCGGAAGAGGCGGAAAGCCAGCATGAGCACGTGCGCGTTGGCTTTTTTGCGATGGACGGCTATCATATGATGGATGAAGATGGAAACCGCAGCGGTTACGGCTATGATTTCCTCCGCCTGATGGCGCGCTATTGGGATGCAGACTATGAGTACATCGGCTATGACAAAAGCTGGGAGGATATGCAGCAGATGCTGCTGGACGGCGAGATCGACATGGTCACTTCTGCCAGCAAAACGCCTGACCGCGAAGAATTGTTTGATTTTTCCCGTCCCATCGGAACCAGCAACGATATCCTGACGATCCGCGGCGATAATACTGCTATCGTTGAGGGGCAATACAGTACCTACAATGGGATGCGTGTTGCACTCCTGAACGGAAACTCCCGGAATGTTGAATTTGCAGAGTATGCACAGGCCAAAGGCTTTACCTACACATCGGTTTATTTCGATTCGACTGAGGAGATGGCAAAGGCCCTTCAGAACGGAACGGTCGATGCCATGGTCACCAGTTCCCTGAGCAGGATAAACAACGAGCGCATCCTTGAAAAATTCGGCAGCAGTGATTTTTATGTGATCGTCAAAAAAGGAAATACCGAGCTTCTGAACCAGGTAAATTATGCAATCGATCAGATGAACGCCGCCGAGGGCAACTGGAAAACGACCCTCTATAGCAAAAATTACGAAAGCGCTGATGCCAAAAATCTGGAGTATACGGAAGAAGAAAAGCGCATCATCGACCAATATTCCAAGGACAATCCCCTTCACATCCTGTGCGACCCGACCCGTTATCCCTATTCTTATACAGAAGATGGCAAGGTAAAGGGCATTCTCCCGGACTATTTCCGGAAGATAGCGGACTATGCCGGGCTTTCCTATGAATTTCTTGTCCCCGCAACCAGAGATGAATATATCGCGTATCAAAGCGATAAGACCGCGGTAGACATCAGCATTGATGCACGATTGGATACGGACAATTACGCAGAAACCAAAGGATGGGGATTGACCGCACCCTATATCACGATGCGTATGGCAAGGGTGACGCGGAGAGATTTTGACGGGAACATCCATGTCGTCACCACGGTCAATCAGACCGTGGCCAAGTCGATCGAAGATGCATTGGCACCCGGTGCGGAAAAACTGATGTGCAGTACCCGTCAGGAGATGATGGAGGCTGTCCGTGACGGCAAGGCGGATGCAGCGTTTGTCTACTATTATATGGCGCAGGCGTTTGTCAACGGCGACACGACAGGCACCATGACCTACACGCCGCTGGAACAGCCCACCTTCAGCTACCGCATGGTGGTTTCCTCCAAGGAAAATCACGCGCTGGCAGGTATCCTGACAAAGGCAATGTACGCGATGCCGGAGAATCTTGTCGAGGATCTTGCGGCGCAGTACACCGCATATAAAGCGACAAATCTGACCTTTGCAGACATGATCCGCCTGCATCCGGCTGCGGCTTTCCTTATCATCGTATTTATCTCGTGTACGGCGGTCGCGCTGATTATTATTATGAGCCGTTTGCAGACGCGCAGAAAATTACAGCTTGCCGCCCAGCAGAAAGCAGAAGAAATGACCACCCTTGCAGAGCAGGCGCAGGCCGCCAGCAAAGCAAAAAGTGTCTTCCTTTCCAATATGTCCCACGATATCCGTACCCCGATGAATGCCATCATCGGCTTTACGAATATCGCGTTGCATCAGGATTCTGTACCCGAAATCCACAACTGCCTGAAAAAAATCGAGGACAGCTCGGATCATCTGCTGTCCCTGTTGAATGATATACTGGATCTGAGCCGCATCGAAAGCGGAAAGGTGGTATTCTCCCCGGTTCCGGCAGATATCACCGCCGTTACGGATAGTGCAATTGAGATCATAAACGGTACCCTTCTGAACCGGAGCCTGAACTTTGAGGTACACCGTGAACCGATGGAGAATCCCTATGTCATGACGGAGCCTGTCCGCATCCGGGAGATTCTGGTCAACATCCTGAACAACGCCGTAAAATTCACCAATGACGGCGGTACGATCCGTCTGGATGTGAGCAACCGTCCGGGAGCCGATGCACAGCACAGGGTGGTTTGCTATCGAGTTCAGGATACTGGTGTCGGTATGAGCGAGGAATTCCAGACAAAGCTCTTTGACGAATTCGAACAGGAGAAAAACGACGCAAGAACGCAGTATAAAGGCACAGGTCTGGGTATGCCCATCGCAAAGAGATATGTAGAATTGATGGGCGGAACCATTGCGGTGGAAAGCAAAAAGGGAGTCGGCACGACCTTTACCGTGGAAATCCCCATGGAGCTGACAAGCTCTGAAAAGGTCGAAAAAACAAAGAAACCGGCAAAGCGCAAAAGCCTGAAAGGGATCAAGGTGCTTCTGGCAGAGGATAACGATTTGAACGCCGAGCTTGCCGCGATACTGTTAGAGGATTCGGAGATGATCGTAACCCGTGCGGCGGACGGGCAGGAGGTTGTCGACCTGTTTGCAAATCACCCGGCGGGTACCTATGATATTATCCTGATGGACATTATGATGCCGAAAATGGACGGACTGCAGGCAGCAAAAACCATCCGCGCCATGCAGGCGGAACGCCCGGATGCAGAAGAAATCCCCATCATTGCACTGTCGGCCAACGCTTTTGCGGAGGATGTGCAGACCTCTCTGGATGCGGGCATGAACGGTCATGTTTCCAAGCCTCTTAATGTGGCAGAGGTAGCCAAAGTCATTGCGAGAAATCTGAATAAGTCATGACAGCTTTTTGCAAATCAAGACAGGTGGTTTCTGGTAAAGATAAAAATTCAATAACCGGCGAAGCAAAGGCACGGCTGTCAACATTTTGACAACTGTATAGCTTTTGAATATGTTTATAAAACATGGAGTGGATGTTGGAATCTTGTCGTTATCATGATAAAATATTCAAATTATCCTGTCTGACATTGCCCGCGCACTTTGCAGAACGCGGCGCACGAAACAGGAACCCCGCAAAGAAATTACAGCAGTATTTTTATAGGTCGTGATAAAAAGCCCGGGCAGCCTGCCGGATAAGGGCAGGCTGTCTTCAGGCCGTGAGGAGAACGATTGGATGAAAAAGAAACGACTGTACAAAGTTTTTGCCCTGCTTGCAGCCATGGTGCTGAGCTTGTCCCTGCTGACCGGATGCGCCGGAAAAAGCACCGAGGCAGTGCAGGCGCAGGAGGACGCCGAAACCATTCAGGTATATCTGTGGACCAACAACCTGTACGAAAAGTACGCCCCCTACGTGCAGGCACAGCTGCCGGATGTAAACATTGAGTTTATCGTAGGCAACAACGATCTGGACTTCTACAAATTTTTGCAGCAAAACGGCGGTCTGCCGGACATTATTACCTGCTGCCGTTTCTCCCTGCACGATGCTGCCCCCTTAAAGGACAGCCTGATGAACCTTGCTACCACCAACGAGGCGGGTGCCATCTACAATACCTACCTCAACAGCTTCAAAAATGAGGACGGCAGTGTAAACTGGCTGCCCGTATGCCCCGATGCCCACGGTCTTGTGGTCAACCGCGACCTTTTTGTGCAGTACGGCATCCCGCTGCCCACCGATTACGCCGGCTTTGTCGCTGCCTGTAAGGCCTTTGAGGAAGTGGGAATCCGCGGCTATACCGCCGACTATCTGTACGACTACACCTGCATGGAAACGCTGCAGGGGCTTTCTGCTGGCGAGCTTACGACCATAGCAGGGCGCAAATGGCGCACCGCCTACAGCGACCCCGCCAACAACACCCGTGTCGGGCTGGACGATACCGTGTGGCCGGGCGGCTTCGAGCGTATGGAGCAGTTCATCCAGGACACAGGTCTTACGGCGGCGGATCTGGAGCTGAATTACGATGACGTGGTCGAGATGTTCGGCAACGGGCAGCTTGCCATGTACTTCGGCTCCTCCGCCGGTGTAGGGATGTTCCAAGAGCAGGGTATTGACGCAACCTTTTTGCCGATCTTCAGCCAGAACGGGGAAAAGTGGCTGATGACCACGCCCTACTTCCAAGTGGCATTGAACCGCGATTTGGAGCAGGACGCCGCGCGGCGCGAAAAGGCGATGCAGGTTCTGCACGTCATGCTGTCGGAGGATGCGCAGGAACAGATCCTTGCGGAAGGGCAGGACCTGCTCAGCTACAGCCAGAGCGTAAGCTACCACCTGACCGACACCATGAAGGACGTGCGCTCGGTGGTGGAAGAAAACCATATGTATATCCGCATCGCCTCCAACGATTTCTTTGCCATCTCGCAGGATGTGGTCTCCAAGATGATCGCGGGCGAATATGACGCCAAGCAAGCCTATCGAGCGTTTAATGCCCAGCTTCTGGCAGGGGAAAAGCCCGACACCAGCGACATTGTGCTGACCAGCGAAACCGCCTATTCCAATGTATTCCACAAAAACGGCGGCAATGCGTCCTTCTCGGTTATGGCAAACACGCTGCGCGGGCTTTACGGCACGGATGTGTTGGTGGCACCCGCCAGCAGCTTTACCGGCAGCGTGCTGCAGGCCGACTATACCAAGGCAACGGTGCGCGCCATGATCATGCCCAACGGGCTTATGTCGTACCAGCGCACCATGACGGGCGCCGAGCTGAAGGACACCCTGCGCGCCTTTGTGGAGGGCTGCGAGGGCGGCTTTACCCCGTTCAACCGCGGTTCCCTGCCGGTGGTCAGTGGCATCGCCCTGCAGGTACAGGAGAACGACGGCAGCTATACGCTGACCGGCGTTACCCGCAGCGGGCAGCCCCTGCGGGACGATGATACCGTTACCGTGACCTGCCTGGCGACAGAAAAGCAGATGGCACCGCTGCTGCAGGACGAAACCGGCGCGTTTGAGCGCGGGGAAGCCACAGTCAAAAACACTTGGAGCGATGCGGTTTGCAGCGGCAGCGTGATGCTTGCCGCGCCGGAAAGCTATATTACGTTAGGGGGGGGTAAAACGCTATGGAAGATGATAAGCGAAAACTGAAAACAAAGCGCCGTTTTCCGCGCAAAGGGCTGACCGCCGCTGCTGTTCTGCTGGTAATCGCGTTTTTTGTCTGCCTTAGCGTGCAGTACCTTTCGTTTGTATCCAAAACCGTCTACGAAGAAAGCACCGCGCATCTGGATGAAATTCTGCATAAATCCAACAGTATGCTGAGCATGATCGCCAACAAAAACATCTCCTATCTGCATTTGTGGAACGGCTTTCTGGACAGCAACCCCGACGATGACGGAACGCAGGCGTATCTGGAGTCTGCGCAGAAGGAGCTTGGCTTTGCCGGATTCTACTTTCTTTCTTACGACGGCAACTACATGACACCCGGCGGTGAAACGGGCTATCTTGGCTTGCAAAGCAATCTGGACGAGCTGCTTGCCGATCAGGACGACGTTGTGATGAATACGGCTTTGCCGGGGCAGGACCCGATGCTGGTGTTTATCTGCCCCGAAACCAAGGGCGTCTACCGCGGCTTTGCCTACGATGCCATCGCCATCAGCCGCTACAATGCCGACGTGATGAAAACTGTGGACGAATCGGCTTTCGGCGGTGCTGCCAGCAGCTATGTCATCTACCCGGATGGACAGGTCGTGATTGAAGATATTGCAGAGGGCGAGGAATCCATCTATAACCTTGTTGCGGTACTGCGCGATTATTCCGACCTTACCGAGACGCAGATGCAAGAGCTTGCCAGCGACTTTGCAAAAGGTGCCAGCGGAAACCGTGAGGTGACGCTGGGCGGCACAAGATACTATCTGGTCTACGAGAGCGCCGGTGTCCAGAACTGGATCATGGCGGGCATTGTCCCCGTAGATGTCGTCAATGCCGGTATGAATCAGCTTTGGCTGCGCACGGTGCAGATTGTAACCGGCATTGTTTTGACGATTGCCGTGCTGATCATTCTGCTGGTTACGCGCTGGGGTCACGTCAAGCTGCGCCGCAAGGATTACGAGATTCTGTGCCGGGACGAGCTGTTCCAAAAGCTGTCCCAAAACGTGGACGATGTTTTCCTGATGCTGGATGCACAAACCTACAAGGCAGATTATATCAGCCCAAATATGGAACGGCTGCTGGGTTTGACGCGGGAGAGTGTGCGCGAAAATATCAATACCTTGGCGCTGCTGCACCCGAAGGATTTCCCCGACCGCACCAAAAATTATCTGGAAGGGCTTGCGGGCGGCGAACAGCGCGAATGGGATATGGAATATATCCATCAGCAAACGGGGGAACGGCGCTGGTTCCATGTGGTTGCCATGGGCAGTGAGGTCGAGGGACAAACCAAGTACATTTTGGTTTTGTCTGACCGCACCGCCGACAGGCAGGTGAACCAAGCACTTTCGGATGCCGTTGCCGCCGCCGAAAACGCCAACCGCGCCAAGAGCACCTTCCTTTCCAATATGTCCCACGATATCCGCACCCCCATGAACGCCATCATCGGCTTTACCACGCTGGCAGTCAGCCATCTGGACGACAAGGACCGCATGAAGGAATACCTTACCAAGATACTTGCCTCCGGAAACCACCTGCTTTCGCTCATCAATGATATTCTGGATATGAGCCGCATCGAAAGCGGAAAAATCCAGCTGGACGAAACGGAGGTCAATCTGTCCGATGTGCTGCACGACATAAAAACCATCGTCAGCGGGCAGATTTACGCAAAGCAGCTGGAATTGTATATGGACGCAATGGATATTACCGATGAGGACGTCTATTGCGATAAGACCCGGCTGAATCAGGTTCTGATGAACCTTTTGTCCAACGCTATTAAGTTCACCCCCGCAGGCGGCACCGTGTCGGTGCGGGTGCGCCAGCTCGCCGGCAAGGTCGGCGGCTGCGGGCAGTATGAGTTCCGCGTCAAAGACAGCGGCATCGGCATGAGCCCGGAGTTTGCCAAAAAGATCTTTGAACCCTTTGAGCGCGAGCGCACCTCCACGGTAAGCAAAATACAGGGCACCGGGCTGGGTATGGCCATTACCAAAAACATCGTAGATATGATGGGCGGCACCATTGAGGTGCAGACCGCGCCGGAAAAAGGCTCTGAATTTATCGTTCATGTGCCGCTGCGCGTGCAGAAAGAACACCGCAAGACGGTAAAAATCACCGAGCTGGAGGGTCTGAAGGCGCTGGTGGTGGATGATGATTTCAACACCTGCGACGGCGTAACCAAGATGCTGGTCAAGGTGGGTATGCGTGCCGAGTGGACGCTTTCCGGCAAGGAGGCCGTGCTGCGCGCACGGCAGTCCATCGAGATGGGCGATACCTATAAGGCCTATATTATCGACTGGCGTCTGCCGGATATGAACGGCATTGAGGTCACCCGCCAGATCCGCAGCCTGCACGATGATACGCCTATTATTATCCTTACCGCCTATGACTGGTCCGACATTGAGGTGGAGGCAAAGGCAGCCGGTGTCACGGCGTTCTGCTCCAAGCCGATGTTTATGTCTGACTTGCGCGACACGCTGATGACCGCCATCGGGCAGAAACAGGCGCAGGAGGAGCAGGGCGTGTTGCCCCAAAAGACTACCGACTTTAAGGGTAAGCACATCCTGCTTGCCGAGGATAACGAGCTGAACCGCGAGATTGCCGTGGAGATTCTGAACGCCTATGGCTTTGAGGTCGATACCGCCGAAAACGGCGCGGTCGCCGTGGAAAAGGTCAGCACCGCAGCGCCGGGGCAGTACGATTTGGTACTGATGGACGTGCAGATGCCGATCATGGACGGCTACACCGCCACCCACCGCATCCGCGAATTGGAAAACCCTGCCTTGGCGGGCATCCCCATTCTTGCCATGACGGCGAACGCCTTTGATGAGGACCGCCGCAACGCCCTGGAAAGCGGTATGAACGGTTTCTTGTCCAAGCCCATCGTGATTGCCGATCTTGTGCAGGAGATGCGCAAAATACTGTAATGCGCTATTTTTTCAGAATCAGGAATTGGCAAAGGCGCATATTCTGCTGGTTCGAGCGCAAAAAGCCCGTTTGCCATTCATTTGTCAGCGCCATTGAAAGCTGCAGCAGGGGCTTTTCTTCCTGTGCCGCCCGGGCGCTGCTGTCGTTGTGCCTATAAAACAGCACCAGCCGTCACGGAGACGTGACGGCTGGTGCTGTTTTATTTTAGGGGGGCAGTGTTTCATCAACGCTGACGGTAAAGATTACGGTGCCGGTATCTTGTGGCCCCGGACTATGTGACACGGGTTTTCCGCGAAATGCTCTTGAAGAATGGTTTCCGCCCGATTCGCTATCACGACCTCCGCCACTCCTGTGCCAGCTTGCTTATCAAGAATAAAGTCACAATGAAAGAGGTCCAGATGTGGCTGGGACATTCCAGCTTTTCCACTACGGCCAATATTTACGCCCACACTGACGTGGACAGCAAGATGGAAGCCGCGAACATGATTGCCAGCAAAATCAGCCTTGGCGAGTTTCCTGAAAAAAAGAAATCTCCCAAGCAAAAAATCGCTTAGGAGAAAAGCTCCGTTGGGCAAACTTGTCCGCCAAAACCAACGGAAAATAAATCCGTTTTGTCTGCCAAACAAAAAATACCTAAGCGGTAAAAACCACTTAGGTACGATTGGTGCCGGTGATGGGGGTCGAACCCATACGGTGTCACCACCAACGGATTTTGAGTCCGTCTCGTCTGCCAATTCCAACACACCGGCACAGGAAACTATATCATTATACCTGCTCTCTGCAAAAAAGTCAAGCGGGCAGGCGGGAGTTGGCGTATTTTTTTGCAGGACCAGTTGTTTTTTAGGCCCTGGGCGTGTATAATTTATCCTGTATAATTTTGTTCAAAATGTGAGGAATGTCTATGCTTTCCGACCCGCAGATCCATTATCTGGATAACGCCGCCACCACCCGCGTGGACCCCGCCGTGACCGAGGTCATCCACGATGCTTTGGTGGAACTCTGGGCCAACCCCAGCAGCCTGTACGACCCCGCCGTGGCCGCGCAGGACGGTATCGAAACGGCCCGCGCCCGCATTGCCAAAACGTTGCACTGCCGCAGCGATGAAGTTTACTTCACGGCCTGCGGGTCGGAGAGCAACAATATGGCCATCTACGGTGCCGCGATGCCCCGCCGCCACTGGGGCAATAAGATCGTCGTCACCGGCTTCGAGCATCCCAGCGTGCAGCTGCCGATTCGCACTTTAAAAGAGGAAGGCTTCACCGTCGTGGAAATCGCCCCGGAGCGGGACGGTCATATCGACACCGAGAAATTCATCGCTGCTGTGGATAAAAACACCGTCCTGGCCGCCTGCATGGCCGTCAACAACGAGACCGGCGCACGTCAGGACATTGCTGCCCTGGCCAAGGGCATCAAAGCTAAAAACAGCCGCACCCACTTCCATGTAGACGCGGTGCAGGCCTGGCTGCGCATCCCCATCGACTTGCAAAAGTGGCCCGGTGTGGACACGCTGTCCGTTTCCGGCCACAAGATCCACGCCCCCAAGGGCATCGGGGCACTCTTCGTGCGGGACAGCCAGCGCCAGACGCTGCACCCACCCTACGTCGGCGGCCATCAGGAGCGCGGCATGCGCCCCGGCACCGAGAACACGCCCTATATCGTGGGCCTGGGCCTGGCGGCCGCCAAAGGCGCCCAGCGCCTGCGCACCAAGGGCGACCACCTGCATGCCCTGAATCGGCAGCTGCGCACCGGCCTGGCCGAGCTGCCCGGCATCACACTGAATTCCCCCGATGACGCCGTGGATGAAGTGGTCAACTTCTCCACAGGCTGCATCAACAGCCAGACCTTCATCAACTACCTCAACGGGCGGCTGGTGTTCGTCTCCGGCGGCAGCGCCTGCGATAAGGGCGAGCCCAGCCACACCCTGCAGGCCATGGGCTGCGATGACCTGACCATCCGCACCGCGCTGCGCGTCAGCTTCTGCGCCGACAACACCCCCGAGGACGTGGACGCCCTGCTGGACGGCCTGCGCGCCGGCCTGCGCGAACTGCAGCACATTTAAATGTAAAAGCGTAACACCCACCAACGAAAGGCGTTTTTGTATAATGAAAGAGATCATCCTAGCATACCAGGGCGAAATGACCCTGAAAGGCCTGAACCGCGGCAAGTTTGAAGCACGCCTGTCCAAGATCATCCGCTGGCGGCTGGAGCCGCTGGGCAAGTTCAAAGTTTACCAGGCCCAGAGCACCGTTTTCATCGAGCCGAAGGAAGAGGGCCTGGACATGGACGAGGCCTTCCGCCGCGTCTCGCACGTGTTCGGCATCGTCAAGATGAGCCGCGCGGTGGAGTGCCCTAAGGACTTCGACGCCATCTGCGAGACCGCCGAAGCCTACCTGGGCGAGACGCTGCGGGGCATCCGAACCTTTAAGGTGGAAGCCAAGCGCGCTGACAAGACCTACCCGATGAAGAGTCCCGAGATCTGCCGCGAGCTGGGCGCTTACCTGCTGGACAAGCACCACCACCTGCGGGTGGATGTGCACAACCCCCAGCTGGAAGTCATGGTTGAGATCCGCGACCACTCCGCCTACGTCCACGGCCCCAAGGTGGAAGCCGCCGGCGGCCTGCCGGTAGGCACCAGCGGCCG
>OHYB01000534.1_pt1 | contig 18380 bp, 13 predicted proteins | sample 1580181 | NCBI WGS metagenome assembly OHYB01 (sample SAMEA3882510, study PRJEB24775) | human gut metagenome | biome: human-associated habitat; feature: intestine environment; material: feces | place: Netherlands | collected 2009/2010
GGAAAGGTCCAGCTGAGCAACGGCCTGCAGGCCGCCGAAAGCAATACCCAGGTTGCTTACTTCCAACAGTGCCATGTTAAGCCGCCTCCTTCTTGTTCTTCTTGGGTGCCCTGTCGGCCGCGTCCTTGCGGAAACGGGCAGTCAGGCGCTTGCGCATTGCGATCATCTGCGGGCTCTGGTTGAAGATCATCACAACGATCAGCACGATAGCGTAGATCAGCATGCGGTAATCGTTCATGCTGCGCAGCAACTCGGGCAGGACGGTCAGCACGGTGGCAGCAATGACCGAGCCGCGCAGGTTGCCGATGCCGCCCAGAACAACGAACACCAGGATCAGGATGGAGGTGTTGTAGTCAAACTTCTTAGCGACCAGAGAGGAGTAGTTCAGCGAGTAAAGCACACCGGCCATACCGGCAAACACAGCGGAGGTCACAAAAGCCATCAGCTTGTACTTGGTGATGGGGATACCGACCGAACGAGCGGCGATCTCGTTATCACGGATGGAGGTGATGGCGCGGCCTGCGCGGGAGTTGACCAGGTTGAGGATGACAGCCAGCGTGATGATAACCAGCACGATGCCGATGGTGAAGGTGGAAGCCTTCTTGATTCCGGTGATGCCCATGGCGCCATTGATCAGCACTTTGCCGTCGGCGTCGAGATTCAGGGAGGCAGTGTCCTTCAGGGAGAAGTGCAGGCCCTTGGAATCTACGCCCAGGTTGCAGGCGTTCATGAAGTTCTTGACAATCTCACCGAAAGCCAGTGTGACGATGGCCAGATAATCGCCGGACAGACGCAGGACAGGGATGCCGACCAGGAAGCCGAAGATACCAGCCACAACGCCGCCCACCACAAAGGCCAGCAGCAACGCTGCAGGCTTGGGGAAGGTGGTGTCATACAGGCTGACCCACACCAGCGTACCGGCAAAAGCGCCCACGCTCATAAACCCGGCGTGGCCCAGGCTCAGCTCGCCCAGCATGCCGACGGTCAGGTTCAGGGAGACAGCCATGACAACATATGCGCAGATAGGCACCAGCTGACCCGCGAAGGAGTTGGTGACCATGCCTGCGGCGGACAAGATCTGGATCAGCAGATAGAAGCCGATGACGATGCCAAAGGTGATGACGTTGCTCTTGGTGGAGCGGTTCAAATTTTTCAAGTTCATCGCAGCCACCTCACACTTTCACGTTGACTTTCTTGCCCAGCAGGCCGGTCGGTTTGACGATCAGCACGACGACCAGCACCAGGAAGACGATGGCGTCAGACAGCTGGGTAGAAATGTAAGCTTTGCTGAGGTTCTCGATGATGCCCAGCAGGATGCCGCCGACGAATGCGCCGGGGATCGAGCCGATACCGCCGAAAACAGCCGCCACGAAAGCCTTGATACCAGGCATAGCGCCGGTGGTGGGCTGCAGCGTGGGGTAAGAGGAGCAGAGCAGCGCACCGGCGATAGCCGCCAGTGCGGAGCCGATGGCGAAGGTCAGCGAGATGGTGCCGTTGACGTTGACACCCATCAGCTGGGCAGCGCCGCGGTCCTCAGACACAGCCAGCATGGCGTGACCGGCGGGCGTGTAGTTGACGAACCACATCAGCACCACCATGATGACCACGCAGGCCACAATGGTAACGATAGTCTCCGCGGAGATGGTCAGCTGACCGCCAAAGAGAGAAACAGGCTTCATGCCGGAAACGACAGAAGTAAAGCTCTTGGGGTTGGAGGACCAGGACAACTGGGCCACCTGCTGTAAGAGATAGCTGACACCGATGGCGGTGATCAGAACCGCCAGGGATGGTGCCTCACGCAGGGGGCGGTAGGCCAGCCGTTCGATCACCACGCCCAAAATCGTGCATACGATCATGGACAGGACGATGGACAGCACCGGGTTAAGCCCCGAAGCGCCAAAGGCGAAGTAAACGACATAACTGCCGATCATGATGACATCGCCGTGGGCGAAGTTCAACATCTTGGCAATGCCGTAGACCATGGTGTAGCCCAGGGCAATCAGTGCATAAACACTGCCCAGGCTGATACCGTTGATCAGGTAAGAAAAGAATTGCATTGCGTACACCTCACTCTATTTTGCCGCTTTGTCCCCTGCCAACAGAGTTTGCCGCAGCTGGCCGTTTGGGGGAACATAAAATCATAGTACCACAAACAAAACGGCAAAACAATGGGTTTTGCGTGTATTTGTGCGAAAAACTGCTGTTTTTTGCAACAATACAGAAAAACCATAAGAAAAAAGGAGCTGCCTGGACATACTTGTCCGGCAGCCCCCATTGGCAACGGAATCTACCTAGAGATTACATGGCAGCGTAAGCGCCGTCCTTGATGACAACAGCCTTAGGAGCCTTGGAAACAGCGCCGGAAGCATCCCAGGTCATGTCCTCGCCGGTCAGGCCGTCGAAAGTCATGGAGCTGAACTGGGTTTTCAGAGCCTCGCAGATGTCGCTGGCATCCATGTCGCCGTTGATGTTGCCAGCCAGGACAGCCTGGTAGATGGCGTAGACGACATCGTAAGCATCAGCAGCGAACTGGTTCGGGGTGTCGCCGTAAGCCTCCTCGTAAGCGGTAACGAAAGCCTGGGTCTTCTCGTCCTTTGCGTCAGCAGCGAACGGAGTCAGGAGCATCAGGCCCTCAGCCAGAGAGGTGTCGAAGCCTTCGATGGCCAGGATACCGTCCATGCCGTCGCAGCCGAAGAAGGTGGGCTCATAGCCGGTCTTGTTGGCGCCGATCAGGATCTGGGAAGCCTCCTGATAGTAGATGGGCAGGAAGACCAGATCAGCACCGGCCTCCTGGCACTTGGCAACCTGGGTGGACAGGTCAGACTTGTTGTCAGAGGTGAAAGCCTCGTCAGCAACGATCTCCAGGCCCTTCTCGGCAGCCTCAGCCTGGAACTTGTCGTGGACACCGCGGCTGTAAGCGTCGGAAGAATCATAGATGATGCCGACCTTGGTGCCCAGCTGGTTGTCTGCGATGTAGTCAGCAGAAGCAACGCCCTGGTTGGGGTCGGTGAAGCAGATCTGGAAGACATTGTCGCCAGCGGCGATGACGTCAACAGCAGAAGCAGACGGGGTCATCATGAAGATGTTGTCGTTGGCAGTCTCAGCTGCAACGGCCAGGGACGGGGTGGTGGTAACAGGACCAGCCAGGACCTGCAGGCCCCAGTCCTTCAGGGTGTTATAAGCGTTCACGCTCTTCTCAGCGTCATGCTCGTCATCCTCGAACTTCCACTCAAAGACATCGCTGCCGTTGGCGGCGTTGATCTCCTTGACAGCCAGCTCTTCAGCGTTCTTAACAGCCTGGCCATACACAGCGGCAGCGCCGGTGATGGGGCCGATGCCGCCGATCTTGATGGGGGTGCCGGTGTAAGCGCCGGAGCCCTCGCCTGCCTCAGCAGTAGCGGCAGTGGAAGCTGCATCAGAGGATGCAGCGGTGCTCTCAGCAGCAGAAGAAGCCGAGGAGCCGCAGGCAGCCAGGCTCAGCACCATAGAAGCTGCCAGAACAGAACTAACGAGTTTTTTCATTGTGATTTCCCTCCCAAGAAATTTTCGCAGCACCGGCATTTCGCCGCCGGGGTCGCACAACCCCGGATAGGATGCTGGAATATACTAGCCATTATAGACTTTTATCCCCTAAAGTGCAATGGCCCGATTTTACAGAGTTGACAATCAATTTTTTAGGTTTTATGTAGTTTTTACACAAAATTCAGTTACAAAAAGTTATCAAAACGGCAATACCGCAAAAAGTTCAAGTATTTTTTTGTAAAGTTCTTGCAAACTGCGCCGAAATTTGCCATAATGAAAAGAGTATTACACTTTACCACAAAAACGAACTGTGAAAGGGGCACATTCGCAGATGAAACTTTTGGAAGATCGCATTTTGCAGGATGGGCAGGTCCGTCCCGGCAACGTACTGAAGGTCGACTGCTTTTTGAACCACCAGCTGGACGTGGATCTGCTGGACAAGATCGGCGGGGAGTTCTACCGCATTTTTAAAAATGACGGCGTGAACAAGATCCTGACCATCGAGGCTTCCGGCATTGCCATCGCCTGCATGACCGCCCGGCATTTCAACGTGCCGGTCGTGTTCGCCAAAAAGGCTAAGAGCAAGAACATTGACGGCGAGGTCTATACCTCCAAGGTGCAGTCCTTTACCTATGGCCGCGAGTATGACATCACCCTGGCCAAAAAGTTTCTGAACTCCGGCGACCGTGTGCTGATTTTGGACGACTTTTTGGCAAACGGCAAGGCCATGAAGGGCCTGCTGGATGTCTGCAACCAGGCGGGCTGCTCGGTGGCCGGTATCGGCATCTGCATCGAGAAGGGCTTCCAGTCGGGCGGTGCGGAGCTGCGCGCTGCTGGTTACAAGCTGGCCAGCCTTGCCATCGTCAACGAGATGAGTGATGACCATCTGACTTTCCGCGAGCAGTAAAAAACAGATTTTCGCCTGCCAGGGCCATACTTGGCAGGCTTTTTTTGTTGTCCCGCAGCGGATTTTGTGGTATACTTGCCTGTAGCCTTATTATAAAGGAAAGGGGGCCTTGTTTTGGCGGATCTTGCCAAAGGGCGGCACACGGCAACACGGTTTGCTTTGGGGGCGGCGCTGGGCGTGCTGGTGTTTCTGGCCGTGTACGGCGTTTCGCCGCTGGATGTGGCGAACGATGCCTTTTGCCGCGGCGGCTATATTGAAAAGGACATCCAACAGCACTACGCCGGGTGGCTGTTCTACCGCGAAAACGCAATTGGGTTTCCCTTCTGCGTGACGAAAGCGGTCAACGCACCTGCGGGCGTCAGCGTGGCGTATACCGATTCCATCCCACTGCTGGCGGCGCTGCTGCGGCCGGTGGCCAATGCGCTGGGCGGAACGTTCCAGTATTTTGGCTGGTTTACCCTTACCTCCTTTGCACTGCAGGGCGGGTTCGGTGCGTTGCTATGCGGGCTGTTCTGCGAGGGCGTGCCTGGCTGTGCGGCCGGGAGTTTGCTGTTCAGTGCCAGCCCGATTCTGATCGAGCGGGCATTCCGGCATACCTCGCTGGGGGCACAATGGCTGGTGCTGGCGGCGTTGTACTGCTATTTTTGCGGGCGGCGGCAGGGGCGGTATCGTCTTTCCCTGCTGTTTGCCGTCAACGTGCTGGCGGTGGGCATCCACCCGTATTTTCTGCCCATGACTTACGCGGTCACGCTGGCGCTGCTGCTGGAATATGCACTGCACAACCGCCAGCTTGCGGGGCCCGGCCTGTACCTTGCTGCCAACTTTAGCGGCACGGCACTGCTGGGCTGGGCACTGGGGCTGCTGTACGGCAGTGCTTCCAGCGGCGGGCAGGCATTGTACGGCTATTTCTGCATGAACCTGAATGCACTGTGGAACCCCGTGGGGGTAAACGGCGTGCTGTACAGCCGGATGCTGCCCGCACAGAACCAGGTTTACGGCAATTATGATGCCTTTGCCTACCTGGGGCTGGGCGTGCTGATTGCCCTGCCCATTGCGGTGGTTTTGCTGCGGCGGCAACTGGGCGGCATGCTGCGCCGCCACTGGGCATTGGCCTTCTGCTGTGCGGTTTTAACGGTGTTTGCCATCAGCAATGTGATTACCGCAAACGGCGCAACGCTTGCCACGCTGCCGCTGCCCGCTTCGCTGATCAAACTTTTTTCCATCTTCCGTTCCAGTGGGCGGCTGTTCTGGCCAATCTATTACCTGCTGATGCTGCTAATCCTTGTGGGCCTTGCCCGGCTGAAAGGCCGCTGGCTGCTGGCGGGTACTGCCCTGCTGGCTGTGGTACAGGTTTGGGATGTAAGCCCCGGCATGGTGCAGCGCAGTGCGGCAATGCTGCAGGCCATGCAGACCGATGCGTTCCCCACCGAGATGGAGAGCGATTTCTGGCAGGCAGCGCAGCAGTATACGGCGGTTGTCTCAATGGATGAAATTCAAGATGACGCGTTGCATCTAGCCCTGTTTGCCGCGGACAACGGCATGACGACCAACGACCCGTTTGCCGCCCGCTATGATGAAACGGCACTGGCCGCCCAACGAGAAACGCTGCTGGCGGAGCTTGCTGCCGGAACCGTGCGGGAGGATACGTTGTACCTGTTTGCAGAGGAAGGTGCCTTTTTGCAGGCCGTGGAACCGGTGAAGGACAATGCCTGGTGCGGAAGGGTAACGAGTACGGACGGCACATGCAGCTGGTATGTGATTGCGCCGGGTCTGCAGGGGCAGAACTTTGATGCGCTGTGCACCCCCTATGACGAAAATTATCCCCTGCGCCTTGCGGATTACACTGACGCCCTGTGGAACCGCGGTGTGCTGGACGAAACGAAACAGACGGTATGCTTTGCAGATTCCCCCTTTGTGCGCCGCAAGCTGGAACATGCCAGTGTGCTGTGCGCCGATGGGAAAGAATACACAATTAAAACGATTGACGACCACGATGCAGGCTGGCTGATGGTGACACTGGATATCCCGGACGCGACCGTTTTGTGGGATAAAGAATTGGAGAGTAAATAATGCAGGAACTACATGTAAAAAGCCTTTTGCCCGTGCGGCTGGACAAATACCTGATGGAGCAGTTCCCTGCCCTGGGGCTGGGGCGGCTGAACAAGGCACTGCGGGAAAACAAAATTAAGCTGAACGGCAAAAAGCAACCCCTTGCCACCCGTGTGCAGAACGGCGATGTGATCCGCGTTTACCTGCTGGACGACCAACTTGGACTGACCTCCCAGGAGGGGCCGGAGTTTTTGCAGGCACGCGCCCCCGCGGAATTTATTTATGAAAACGATGATTTGATCGTGGCCAACAAGCCCGCGGGTATCCCGGTGGATGGTGACGAATCTGACACCCTGCTGAACCGCGTACTGCGCCGCCTGTATGAGGAAAAGCGGTGGGACGCCGCCCATGAGCCGCGCCTGTGCCACCGGCTGGACACCGGCACCAGCGGCCTTGTGCTGCTGGCAAAGACCGCGGCGGCGGAAGAATTTTTGGTAAACGCCATCAAAGAGCGGTTGATTCGCAAAACTTACCTGTGCGTAACCTTTGGCCGTCCGGTACCACCCGCTGCCACGCTGCACAGCTTTTTAACGAAAGATTCTGTGCATGGCATTGTGCGCATTCTGGACGAGCCGAAATCCGGTGCAAAAGAGATCATTACCGCATATGATACCATTGCCGTCAGCGGACGTTTGGCGCTATTACGGGTGGAGCTGGTAACGGGCCGCACCCACCAGATCCGCGCTCATCTGGCCAGCATTGGCTGCCCGATTTTGGGCGATTCCAAGTATGGCAACAATGCCGCCAACCGGGAGCTGAAGCTGAAATATCAGGCTCTGTGCGCCTGGGAGCTGGCGTTCCCCAAAAAGATCAGCGACCCACAGTTTGCCGCTTTGGCTGGCAAGGTGTTCCGCGCACCCAAGCCATGGTATTACCAGCAGGTACTGGATGGAACGCTGAAATAAGCGTTATGCGCCAGGGGATTGATTTTTCGCATCCTGCATGCTTTTACTGCTTTATGATTGCTGCCTTGCAAATTTAATCACAAGCTCTAACCACATTTTCCTATATTCCTGATGGCAGCAATAAGCACAGACACGGAATAGAACAAATAGAAAACCAGCCGCCGGCTTCAGGGATTTTCCCCTGCCCGGCGGCTGGTTTTGGTTTATTTTACTTTATCCTGCCCGGATAAATATCAGCGGGTCAGCCCGCCTTTGCCGATAAACAGCAGGCGATCAGGCGATGACAAAGTGGTAGATCAGCGACACAGCAATGATGAGCGCACAGACCACTGCGGTGATGGGCGGTGCCCAATGGATGATACGCTCGGCCATTACATCGTCCTCGCTCTCCTCGTCATCGTCCGCATAACGGCCACGGCGAGGTTCTTCGTCATCGTCGCTTTCCTCTTCCTCATCATCGAACATGCGGGTATGCTCGTCCTCTTCATCCTCTTCATCGGCAAACAGATGGCCTTTGGGGACATAGCGGCGCACGCGGTCCATTTCGGCGTTGGTTGCTTCGTCGTCCTCGTCCTCTTCTTCCGGTTCCTGGGCCGGGGCGGGCGGGGTGAACTGCGCGGTGGGCTCCTGGCTGATGGCTGCCTGAGCCGCGGCGGCGGTGGCAGCTGCCTGGGCTGCCTGGGCTGCTGCGGGGTCAACGCCATTGGCCACGGCGTTGATTTCGCGCTGCTGCTGTTCGGCGGCCTGCCGGGCTTCCTCCAGGATGCGGGTCAGGGTTGCCTTGATGTAAGCGCGGTCGCCGCCGCACTCGCTGCAGACGGAAGCAGCTTCCTCGTTGGGGTGGAACGCGCCGCAGGCGCAGAACCAGCCGTTTTCGGTATCCTGCGGGACGCAGGTCAGCTTCTTATTGTTGGTGCGGGTCTGAAGTGTGCGGGCAATAGAGCCAGGCAGCACACGGGGGGCCTGCAGGCGGACACGCTTATAATTACGCAGATCCACGCCGCGGCCGTTCAGGAAAGCACGGTCCTGCTCAATTTCCACGCTGGAAACCGGCGTATCGCTGACAAACACAGCGTCATCGGCACCAAACAGTTCGCCGGGCTGCACATTGAGCTGCTCATAATAGAAATCATCCTCGCACAGGATCTGACCAGAAGCATCTTTGCACTTGAAGTGGATGATAAAGCCGGTCAGCGGTTCTGTGCCAACATTCTTAAAGGTCAGGCAGACCGCAACTTCACCCGTGACATCCCCTTTCAGCAGCTCAACACGGACAAACTGAACCGGGCTGCCGGCAGTGTAATAATTGGCACGGGATTGCGCCATCAGGGAAAAATTTTGATCCATTGTGTTTCACCTTGCCTCAATTTTCATCAGACGGTTCGGAGGGCTGTTCCGACGCGGCGGGCTGCTCTGCCGATGCAGGGGCTGCGGCAGGCGCGGGGGTATCCAGCCCAAAGGGTGCCAGGTTTTCGCCTTTCATCAGGGCGTCAAACTCTTCGCCGCTGATCTTTTCGCGTTCCATCAGCACACCGGCCACACGGTGCAGCTCAGTCATGTGCTCGGTCAAAATGCGGCGGGCCGTCTCGTAAGATTCATCCATGATATCACGGATCTCATTATCAATTTCGGACGCCGTATTTTCGGAATAGCCCTTGCCCTGGCCAAAGTCTCGACCAAGGAAGGTTTCGCCAGGGTCGGTGCCATAAACCACCGGGCCCATGCGCTCCGAGAAGCCATAGCGGGTCACCATGGCGCGGGCGGTATCCGTGGCACGCTGCAGGTCGTTGGAAGCACCGGTGGAGATATCATCCAGCACCAGCTGCTCCGCCACACGGCCGCCCAACAGGCAGACAATGTTCTCGTTCATGGCGGTCTTGGTCACATAGCTGGGGTCTTTTTCCGGCAGATACATGGTAAAGCCGCCTGCCGAACCACGCGGGATAATGCTGATCTGGTGCACGGGATCATGCGTTTTGCAGAAATAGCCGGTAATGGCATGGCCGGCCTCGTGGTACGCGGTGAGCTTTTTCTCCTCCGGGGTGACCACACGGCTCTTTTTCTCCGGGCCTGCCATGACCTTCATGGAGGCCTCTTCAATATCCTCCATGGTAATGGCCTTGCGGCTGCGCCGGGCAGCCAGCAGGGCAGCCTCGTTGACCAGGTTCTCCAGGTCGGCACCGGCAAAACCGGCGGTGCGCTGGGCGATGACCTTCAGCGACACATCCGGAGCCAGCGGCTTATTCTTGGTGTGCACCTTCAGGATCTCTTCGCGGCCCTTGACGTCCGGCAGGCCCACAAAGACCTGACGGTCAAAACGGCCGGGACGCAGCAACGCCTTATCCAGGATGTCGGCACGGTTGGTAGCAGCCATCACGATGACGCCATCGTTGGCATCGAAGCCGTCCATCTCGACCAACAGCTGGTTCAGGGTCTGCTCGCGTTCATCATGGCCGCCGCCCAAACCGGCGCCGCGCTGGCGGCCCACGGCATCGATCTCATCGATAAAGACGATGGACGGCATGGTCTTTTTGGCTTTTTCAAACAGGTCACGCACACGGGAGGCACCGACACCGACGTACATTTCGACAAAGTCAGAGCCGGAGATGGCGTAGAACGGCACGCCCGCCTCGCCTGCGCAGGCACGGGCCAGCAACGTTTTACCAGTACCCGGAGGGCCCACCAGCAGCACGCCGTGGGGAATACGTGCACCCAAAGTATTGAACTTGCCGGGAGCCTTGAGGAACTCGACAACTTCCTGCAGTTCTTCCTTTTCTTCATCAGCACCAGCCACATCGGCGAAGGTCGCTTTGCGCTGGCTCTCCTGCTGGTCCTTGACCTTGGCACGGCCGACATTCATGATGCCGCCGCCCGCACCGCCACGGTACATCGACATGAACAGCATACCGACGCTGCCCAGCATGACCGAGTAGAAGATGATCTCCAACCAGGGCACGCTGGTCTTGACGGCCACGTAGTCGAAGATCATCGGGGCGTCGGGGTTGGCCTCATTGTAAGCGTCCACAAACTCGGTGATCTTACCGGTGTTGAAGTCGCCGCCGTAGGGCAGCTTATAGCTGACGTAGACGGTTCCGCCGTTGGCGGGCAGTTCGTCGTCATCGTCCTGGCTGCCGCTGAGGTTGGTCAGCAAGCCGCCAGACGGCAGATCTGCCGTGGAGGACGTATCCTCCGGCAAAGGCATCTTGCCCTCCTTAAGCCACATCTCCAGGACATTGGTGTTGCGGTCCAGCCGGTAAGAGGTTACCTGCTGATTCTGGAAATAATAGTAGATGTCAGAGTAATTGACATGCTTGGAAGCCGAAGCCGCAACCAGCGGCGAGAGACTTACGAAAAGCAGTACCACTACCATGAGCACGGCAACCAGCAGGATGCCGCTGAAACGAGGTTTGCGCTGCAAGAAATCAACTCCTAAAAACCGGCGCGAGGCCGGACGATTTTACGCCCACCCGGGCTTTACTTGGAATACACTTCCGGCTTGAGGACACCGACATACGACAGATTGCGATATTTTTCGTCATAGTCGAGGCCGTAGCCGACAACGAACTCATCAGGGACTTCAAAGCCGCAGTAATCCGGCTCAATGTCCGCCTTGCGGCGGCTGGGTTTGCTGAGGATGGTGCAGAGCTTAACGCTGTTGGGGTTGCGCATCTTCAGCATCGGCACCAGGTGAGACAGGGTGATGCCGGTGTCCAGGATGTCTTCGACGATCAGCACGTCTTTACCGGAGAGGTCGGCGTCCAGATCCTTGATGATCTTGACAAGGCCCGTGGAGGACGTGTTGGCTCCGCCGTAGCTGGAAACGACCATAAAGTCGATGCCGCACGGGATGCTGACAGCCCGCATCAGGTCCGCCATAAAGACGACCGAACCTTTTAAAATGGAGACCAGCAGCAGATTCTTGCCTGCATAGTCCTTGCTGATCTGCGTGCCCAGCTCAGCCACGCGGGTCTTGAGCTGTTCTTCCGAGACGAGGATATGGTCAATATCCCGATCCATGACACTCTGCATAATTTATGCCTCCCCTGTTTTTTCCGTCCTCACCGTCAGCACTTCATGCGTATACGCATCGGGGGCGCAGCCTTCGGCAAAGCCGCTGCCCCAGAGCCAGAGCACCTCACTGCCGCTGGCCAGCAGCGGCAGCAGCGCCCGCTCATCCAGCGGGACGCCCAGTTCGTTGTAATATTTTTTGAGTGTTTTACGTACATGCCTGCCAGCCGGGCGGAAACTGTCCCCCGGCTGCCGTGTGCGCAGCATAACATTCCCTTGTATTTTAGCACAATCCGCACAACAGTTTAAGTCTTTTTTGAAAATTGGTTGATTTTTTAGAAATTCTTCATACTTTACGCGCCGAAATTCCACAAAATAACCACCCGGAAGGCTAAAACTGCCCTCGCTAAGGGGCTGCGGCGGGGCCGGCGGCGGTTTTATGCCCTGCGGGGTCAGGCGCAGCAGCACGCCGTTTTTGATCTTGTAGGTCACTTCCGGCGTCAATTGCAGGGCACCTTCCCGCTGCAAAACAAGGAAACGCAGAAGGTTTACATACTTTTCTTCGGCGTCCCGCACAGGGCTGATAAGCGCATGCAGCGCTGCATCCAGCACCGGGCCGCGGGCGCGGCAGAGGGTCTCGACCTCATAGCCGCCCTGCACAGCAGCCGCCTGCAAAAGCGCAGCCGCTTCGGCGGTCAGCCAATCATCCAGTGCCCGCATCTGGCGGCACAGGCGGGCGATTGCCTGCTCCGCCGCCGGGTTGACGCTTTGCAGTGCCGGCACCACCGTGTGGCGGATGCGGTTGCGGGCGTAAAGGTCGGCGGCGTTGGTCTCATCCTGCACATAGTTTTGCCCAAGGGCGGCACAGTATGCCTCGGTATCGGCGCGGGTCAGGCACAGGCAGGGGCGGCGGTAGATGCCGCGGCAGGGCGGGATACCTGCCAGCCCGTGCAGGCCTGTCCCCCGCGCCATGCGGAACAAGAGCGTCTCCGCCTGGTCAGAGCAGGTGTGGGCCGTGGCAATCAGCGCTTCTTCCCGCGCGGCCAACTGGTCGAACCAGGTATAGCGCAGCTCCCGCGCCCATTCCTCACTGGGCTGGGGCGGGATGGGCACACCCTCTTTCTCGGCATCATACAGGAACAGTTCTACCCCGTTCCGGCGGCAGAACGCCGTGACAAAGTTGGCGTCAGCCCGGGCTGACGCACCGCGGATACCGTGGTTGACGTGGGTGGCCAGCACTTCGATGGCCAAGTCTTTGCGCCGCCGAAGCAAAAAAAGCAACAAAGCCATAGAGTCTGCTCCACCGGAGTAGGCTGCAATGACTCTGTCGCCAGACTTGAACAGACCCTGCTGGCGGCAGTAGGCCAACAGAGTCTCCTCGATACACTGTACAGTTTTTTCCGCGTCAGTACTCATGGCTCACATCCAGGTTGCTGAAGCGGGTATGCGCGCCGTCCCAGCCCAGGCGCACAACGCTGGTCTCACCGTGACGGTTCTTTGCCACGATGCACTCGGCCTCGTTCTCGTTGGCCTGGCTGTCCTCGCCGTTTTGGGAGTTGTAGTAGGCCGCACGGTAGAGGAACAACACGACATCGGCGTCCTGCTCGATAGAGCCGGAATCACGCAGGTCGGAAAGCTGGGGGCGGTGGTCCGAACGGCCGGTAGTCTTTTCCGCTGCACGGGAAAGCTGCGACAGAGCGATGACCGGGACGTTCAATTCCTTGGCCATGATCTTCAGGTTTCGGGTAATATCACTGATTTCCTGCACGCGGCTCTCGGTGCGCTTGGCACTCTGCATCAATTGCAGGTAGTCAATGATGACAAGACCGATCTTTTCTTTTTTGGGATCCTGGTTGATGGTGCGGATCTTCGCCTTGATCTCCGGCACCGAAATGCCGGAGGAATCGTCCATATAGATGGGTGCGTTATACAAAAGCGACGTAGCCTGGGCAAAATCGTTCCAGTCGGAGTTGTTCAGACGGCCGGTACGGAATGCCTGGCTGTCGATGTTGGCAGTGCTGGAAAGGATACGGTCGGTCAGCTGTTCGCAGGTCATTTCCAAGCTGAAAATGATGGTTGGAACCTTCTGCTGACGCGCCACGTTGGTGGCGATGTTCAGCGCGAAGGAGGTCTTGCCCATACCGGGGCGGGCGGCCAGAATGATAAGGTCCGAACGGCCCAGGCCGGTAAGCACGGTGTCCAGGTAGTTGAAGCCTGTGGGGATGCCGGCGAACTTGTCGCGGTCGGCACCGCTCAGCTTCTGCATGGTGTCGATAACTTCCAGGATGGATTCCCGGATGGTCTTGACGCCGGATTTATCGCGGCCGCTGCGGATGTCATAAATCTTCTGTTCGGCGCTTTCCAGCAGCATGTCGGCATCCTCGCCGGAGGATGTCTCGCTCAAAATGCTGCGGGCGGCTTCGATCAGGCGGCGGGCCTGGTACTTTTCCCGGACGATCTTTAAGTAGGAATCGACGTTGGAGATAGCCGGGACCGTCTCGGCCAGGTGGGTAACGTAGACCTTGGCATCGTCTGCACCGGCAAAGGTGCCGTTGTTGCCCAGGGCGTTGACCAGCGTGATGAGGTCGACGGCTTCGCTTTCGGTGTAAAGAGAGCGCATCGTCTCGTAGACGGCGCGGTTCTGATCCGAATAGAACATTTCAGGTTCCATATCGGTGATGAGGCGGTTCAGCACCGTTTCATCCATCAGGGCGGCGCCCAGCACGCTCTGCTCGGCCTGCATGTTGTAGGGCATCTGGATGCCCAGACTGGACAGGCTCAATTCTTCATTTCTCGGCATGGCAGACTCCCCTCCTTTTGCCTGTGAAGTTGGTTGGCTTTACAGTTCTTCCACTTTCAGTTTGAACGGTGCGACAACGCCGGCATACAGGCGCACAGCGGCGTCATAGCTGCCAAACTCCTTGATAGCGGACGGCAGCTCGACTTTTTTCTTGTCGATCTCGGTGCCGGTCAGCTGGGTCAGCAGTTCAGCGACTTCTTTGCCGGTGACCTTGCCGTACAGCTTGCCGGAGGCACCGCCCTTGACTTTGGCGGTGACGACCTGACCCTTGATCTTGGCAGCCAGCTCCTCGGCAGCCGTGCGGGCTTCTGCCTCATGGTGGGCCTTGGCCTCGCTCTTGGTGCGGGCCTGGTTCAGGGCAGCGGCGTCTGCGGGGGCAGCCAGGCCGCGGGGGAACAGAAAGTTGCGGGCGTAACCGTCCGAAACCTCATGGATCTCGTCTTTTTTACCAATGGTTTTGACATCCTGTTTCAGAATGATCTTCATATAGATTCCCTCCGTATATCTCTATTTTTACCGTGCCGCGTCCTGCTGGGCAGCCTGGGCGGCGCGGTAAATGTCAATTTGTTCACGGATGCGCGTTTCGGCATCCTGCAGGGTACAGTCATGCAGCTGGGCACCGGCCATCATCAAATGACCGCCGCCGCCCAAGGGCTCCAGAATGACCTGCACGTTCAAGGCGCCCATACTGCGGGCAGAGATGTTGACGCCGCTGTTTTTGGCGACAGCCACAAAGCTGGCGTCCACGCCGTTGATGGTCAGCAGATCGTTGGCCGCCATAGGCAGCACTACGTTCATGCCAGCATCCAGCTCCTCCGAGAGGGCGATGGCACAGCCTTTGTAAATGTAGGCGCTTTCCACAATGTGGGCGCGAGCCTCGTACTCCTCTTTCGAGGTGTTGAACAGCAGCTTGGTATCGGCGGTCTGGGCGCCGCGGCTGCGCAGCCAAGCGGCAGCCTCAAAGGTGCGCACGCCCACATGCAGCGCAAAGCTGCGGGTGTCCAGCATGATGCCGGCCAGCAAGGCCTGGGCTTCCAGCGCGGTGATGTTATCCTCTTTGGGCAGGAACTGCAGCAGTTCACACACCAGTTCGCTGGCGCTGGAGGCGTAAGGCTCGTGGTAGAGCAGCAGCGGGTTGTCGATATGGCCGACCGCCATGCGGTGGTGATCGATGACAACAACGCGCTTGCACTTTTCGTAGATTTTCTGGCTTTCCAGCAGGCGCTTCTGGTAGGTATCCACCACGATCAGCAGCGTGCGGGGCGTGATAACATCCAGCGTTTGGTCCGGCGGGATGAAGTTGTGTCCCTCGCCTGCATCGATGAAAGTCTTCAGCAGCGGGCCTGCCAGGGTGGCGTCGCTGTTGACGGCGATGACCGCCGGTACGCCGCAGATCTTGCAGATGCGCAGCGCACCGATGGCCGAGCCGATGGCATCCAGGTCGCTCATGCGGTGGCCCATAATGATGACGCTGTCACTCTTTTTGATAAGGTCGCACAAGGCGTTGGCGATGATGCGGCTGCGCACATGACTGCGCTTTTCGACACCGTGGGAGATACCTCCGTAGAATTCAAAGCCGTCTACGGTCTTGACAGCCGCCTGGTCGCCGCCTCGGCCGAGGGCAATATCGATGCTCTCACGGGCCATCTGGTGACATTCCTGCAAAGTCTTGCCGCCGTGCCCTACGCCGATGGACAGCGTGGTAAAGCCGCCGGGATGCAGCGCGCGCACCTGGTCAAGAATTTCAAACCGTTCCTGCAGCATCCAGTGGATGTCGCGTTCCTCCACTACCGCAATGTAGCGGCTATTGGAGATCTTGCGCAGGAAACCGGTGCTTTTGGCGATGTACGCTTCCAGCAGACTGTTGATAGCTTCCAACTCCTTGGCCTGCTCGCTGTCCTTCATGTCGTCGAACAGTTCATCGTAGCTGTCGATCACGATGATCAGACAGGCGGGGCGGCTGGCGGTGTATTCCTCCAGCGTTTGTTTATAAACGGTATCGTCCACAAGGTAGACGATGTTGGCCCCGCGGCTGCCCTTGGCGGCGCCTGCGTAGGCCGTGAACCGCTTGTTCCCTACGGTCAAGTCCTGACCGTGGGGGCGGCTGCAGACCGCAAGGTCCAGTTCCGGGAAAAGCCGGTCGATAGGCCGGGTCACGGCATCGGTGCCGTTCAGCACTTCCTCCCGGAAGATAGTATTATACCACAGCACGCGGCCGTCTGCAATCAGCATCGTGGGGATGGGCAGGCCGGTCAGGCTGTACTGGATGCGGCTGTTCTCAAAGTCCGTACTGCAAAGGTTTTTGGCCACAAAGGTGCGCAGACGGCGGCGCTGATACCACAGTACGCCCAGCGCTGCAACGACCAGCACGGCCGGGGCAATGAGCCATTTGGGCGACAGCAACGCCACCGGCACGGCCAAAGCCGCGCAGGCAATGAGCAGCAGCAGGATGACCGCTGCCAGATCCAGACCTTGCTTTTGCTTCATGGCAAATCCCTCACATTTTTACATCAGTTTGGGGTGATCTTACACTTCCAGCAGGATAGGCAGGATCATCGGGCTGCGCTTGGTCTTGCGGTAGATATAGCTGGAAAGTGCCTCGCGCACACGGGCCTTGACACTGGCCCAATCGTGCATATTGTCGCTCAGGCTGTGGTCCAGGGCCATCTCCACCTGCATGCGGGCACCGTCCATCAGTTCCTCACTCTCGCGGACATAGACGAAGCCGCGGCTGACAAGATCCGGACCGGACAGCACCTGGCCGGTGGAACCATCCACAGCAGCCGTCACGATGATGATGCCATCCTCGGACAGGTGGTGGCGGTCACGCAGGACCACATTGCCCACATCGCCCACGCCGTAGCCATCCACCATGACGGCGCCGGCGGTAACGGTGTTCTCCACGGTCATGCCGTCGGCAGACAGGCGGATGTTCTGGCCGTTCTCGGCGATATAAATGTTCTGCTTCGGGATATAGCCCAGGTGCTCGGCCGTCTCGGCGTGGCGCTTGAGCTGCTTGAACTCACCGTGCACGGGCAGGAAGTACTGCGGGTGCGCCAGGGTCAGCATAAGCTTCTGTTCTTCCTGGCAGGCGTGGCCCGAAACATGGGTGTCGTACATGTTCTCGTAGATGACCTCGGCGCCCAGGGCCAGCAGGCCGTTGACGACCTTAGTAACGGTCTTTTCGTTGCCGGGGATGGGACGGGCCGAGATGATGATAAAGTCGTTGGGGCCGACCTTGACCTGACGGTGGCTGGCCTGCGCCATGCGGGACAGCGCAGACAGCGGCTCGCCCTGGCTGCCGGTGGTAATGAGCACGACCTTTTCCGGCGGGTACTTGTTGATCTCCTCGATGGGGATCAGCACATTGTCAGGGGCATGCAGGTACCCCAGTTCGCGGGCCATCTCGGTGTTGGAGACCATGCTGCGGCCGCTGACGGCCACCTTGCGGCCCGACTCAATGGCCAGGTCGATGATCTGCTGCACGCGGTAGATGTTGGAGGCAAAGGTCGCCACGATGATGCGGCGCTTGCCTGCCTTGCCGAACAGGCCGCGCACGCCCTCGGCCACCGTCTGCTCCGTCGCGGTAAAGCCCGGGCGCTCGGCGTTGGTGGAGTCGGACAGCAGAGCCAGCACGCCCTTGCGGCCGTACTCGGCAATGGTGGACAGGTCGGTGACGGCATCGCCGGACAGCGGCGTGTAGTCGACCTTGAAGTCGCCGGTGTGGATGACCACGCCCGCCGGGCACTCGATGGCGAAAGCCAGCGCGTCGGGGATAGAGTGGTTCACATGAATGGGTTCGACGGTGAAGCAGCCGAGCTTGACCTTCTGGCGGGGGCGGATCTCGTGGAAGACGGCGCTGGATGCCAAGCCGTGTTCCTCAAGCTTATTCTTGATGAGGCCGATGGTCAGCCGGGCGGCGTAGATCGGCACGTTGAATTTTTTGAGCAGGTACGGCAGGCTGCCGATGTGGTCCTCGTGTCCGTGGGTGATGAACAGGCCCTTGATGCGGTCCTTGTTCTCCAGCACGTAGGTGAAATCCGGGATGACCAGATCGACGCCGAACATATCCGCATCCGGGAAGACGAGGCCGCAATCGACCAGGATCATATCGCCCTGGCACTCATAC
>OHYB01000553.1_pt1 | contig 18078 bp, 10 predicted proteins | sample 1580181 | NCBI WGS metagenome assembly OHYB01 (sample SAMEA3882510, study PRJEB24775) | human gut metagenome | biome: human-associated habitat; feature: intestine environment; material: feces | place: Netherlands | collected 2009/2010
CACCGCTCTCCTAAAGCGGGTGTCGACGGTTCGAATCCGCCCGGGGGCACCAGAAGTAAATGCAGGTCAGACGGTATAAATCGTCTGACCTGCTTTCTTATATAAGGGCATCGTTAACGTCAGTTGGGTAGAATTTGGGTAGAAAGTTTTTTTGTGAAGGGCTATGCCCAAAGTCCGGTTTCCAACCCTTCCCACAGCCTACGGCCTTATAAGAAGCCCTTCGGCCATGGAAAGCGTTGAAAACCTAGGATGACGTTGCTGTGAGATGGGCGAGTTTCCAACAGCCCCCGGCGTCTTCGGGTTTCGCCTGGGACCCTGCGACACCGTGGACCGTCGAAAACTCGCCCTTCCGCTTGGAAGAGGGCTTTTACCCCTTAAAATTGTCCGAAAGTGACAACGACGCAGGAGGTCCGGTATGCCTGCCAGCAAGAAAGAGGCAAAAGAGTTCGTCAAGCGGTGGCAGAAGCGCCTTGCCGCCATCCCCGCGGGCTCCAACAACGAGCAGCAGGACACGCAAAAGTTCTGGGTCGACCTGCTCATCAACGTCCTGGGCATCCCGTCCAACACCATAGACAGCTTCGTTGACTTCGAGCGGAAGGTGAGAGGCCGTCGCATCGACGTGTTCGTCTCTGACCACAACTTTCTCTGCGAGCAGAAGTCGTGGGGCATCGACCTCGATAAGCCCGAACCCAGGAACGGCGGCATGGAGACTCCGCTCCAGCAGGCCATGTGGTACGCGCGGCACCTGCCGTACTCCGAGCGCCCCCGCTGGGTGATGACATGCAACTTCGAGACCTTCCGTCTCTACGACCTCGACAACGAGAGGCCCGAGGACACCGTGCAAGAGTTTTCCCTCGAAGAGCTCCAGGACAGTCTGTATCTCTTGTCCTTCCTGACCTCCAACGAGACGAGCCGCCTGCACAAGGAGCAGCAGCTCTCCATCGAGGCCGGGGCCTACGTCTCCAGGCTCTACGATGCCCTCGCCAAGCAGTACCACCACATCGAGGAGAAGGACGAGCGCGCGCAGGAGGAGCAGCGCTCGCTCAACGTGCTCATCACCCGAATCATCTTCTTGCTCTACGCCGAGGACGCCGACCTCCTACAATCGCACCAGGCGTTCGGTAGGTACTGCGAGGGTGACCCTGCCAAGCTCCGCCGCAAGCTGGTGGACCTGTTCGAGGCGATCGACACGCCCCTGGATAAGCGGGACGAGTACATGGACGAGGACCTCGCGGCCTTCCCGTACGTGAACGGCGGTCTGTTCGCCGACTCCTCCATCATCGTCCCGCAGATGACCCCGGAGATCCTCGAGGCCATCACCGACGCGTCCCAGGACTTCGACTGGCGCGAGATCTCGGGCGTAATCTTCGGCGGCGTGTTCGAGGGAACGCTGAACCCCGAGACCCGCCATGCCGGGGGCATGCACTACACGAGCGTGGAGAACATCGAGCGCTGCCTCAGGCCGCTCTTCCTCGACGAGCTGTGGGATGAGCTGCACGAGGCCGAGGGCGAGAGGACGGCGGCGAAACGCAAGCAGGCCCTGGCGAGGCTGCACGACAAGGTTGCCTCCATCACCATCGGCGACCCCGCGTGCGGCTCGGGCAACTTCCTTACCGAGGCGTACCGGCAACTGCGCACCATCGAGAACCGAATCATCGAGGACGAGCTCAGCGAGGAGACCGGCAACGCGGGGCAGACGTCCCTCGTCATTGCGCAGGACAGCCCTGTCCGCGTGTCCCTGGACCAGCTGTACGGCATCGAGATAAACGACTTCGCCGTCTCGGTCGCTAAGACCGCCCTTTGGATCACCGAGGAGCAGATGCTCCGAAAGACGCAGGAGATATACGTCGACTATGACTTCGACTTCCTGCCGCTCAGGAGCCTCAGCAACCTTCATGAGGGCAACGCCCTCAAGACCGATTGGTCCGAGGTGTTTCCCGATGACCTCACGTACCTCGTGGGCAATCCGCCCTTCCTTGGGGCCCGTAACCAGTCCAAGGAGCAGAAGGCAGAGCTCCTTGAGGTCTTCGATGGTGCGAAGAACGCAGGCAACATCGACTACTGCGGGGCCTGGTACATGAAGGCTGCGAGGTTCACGCAGGGAAAGCGCACGCGCTGCGCCCTGGTTTCTACCAACTCGATATGTCAGGGCGAGCAGGTCGCCAACCTCTGGAAACCCCTGCACGACCTGGGTATCCACATCGACTTCGCGCACAACACCTTCCGCTGGGACAACGAGGCAGCAGACAAGGCACACGTGTTCTGCGTCATCGTGGGCTTCTCGCGCGAGGTTGGGGCCAAGACGCTCTTCTATCACGCAACGCCCGATTCTGACGAAGAGCAGATTTCCGTGGCCCGAATCAATGCTTATCTTAAAGACGCTCCGGACGTTTTTGTCTACAGCAGAAGTAAGCCATTATCAGATGTTCCAGAAATGGGAATAGGCTCCCAGCCTATAGACGACGGCAATTACCTTTTCACTGATGAGCAGAAAATCGAATTCTTGCAAATTGAACCTGGTGCAGAGAAATTCTTTCACAAGTGGCTTGGATCACAAGAATTTATCCGTGGCAAAAGCCGTTGGTGTTTATGGCTTGGGAACGCAAATTGGGATGAGCTAAAGAATCTGCCTAAATGCAGGGAAAGGGTTGAAGCGGTGCGCCGGTATCGGCTCAAGAGCAAGAGAAGTCAGACCGTTAAGGCTGCAGAGTGCCCTGCCCATTTTGGAACTGAAATCCTGTCGGATACAGATTCAATCTTGATACCAGAGGTTTCATCAAGCCGAAGGCGATACATCCCAATGGGGTTCGTCGATGCTGAGGTCTTTTGTAGCAATAAAGTTCGTCTTATCCCAAATGCAACTCTCTATCAATATGGGGTGTTGCAGTCCCAATTTCATAATGCATGGGTTAGGGTCGTGACCGGAAGACTGAAAGATGATTATCAGTACTCGGCTGGTATTGACTACAACAACTTCGTCTGGCCCGAGCCCACGGAATCCCAACGCGAAGAAGTTGAGCGTTGCGCCCAAGCCGTGCTCGACGCCCGGGATGCCCAAGAAGGTGCGACGCTCGCGGACATGTACGATCCCAAGAACGAAACGTTCTTCCCCGAGCTGATGTCTGCGCATAAGGCGCTCGACGCTGCTGTCGAAGCTGCCTATGGCGTCGACTTCGGTGGGGATGAGGAGAAGATAGTCGCCCATCTTTTCAACCTGTACGCCAAGAAGATCGGTGAACTATAGTGCCAAATTCCATCTATAACCCCATATCGCTGGAGGTTGGTAACATCCTGAAGGACGTTCAGACGGGCAAGATCGGTCTGCCCGACCTGCAACGACCCTTCGTGTGGGGCAACGAAAAGGTCCGCGACCTGCTTGATTCCATGCTCCGCGGATACCCTATCGGCTATGTGATGCTGTGGGACTCTCCGAGCGACAACGCGGGCAAGAAGTCTGCCATAGGCTCGAACCAAAAGGTGTATGCCGTCCCCAAGTCCCTTGTCATCGACGGACAGCAGAGACTCACCGCTCTCCCGAGCTCGCTGTACGGCGTGTCCGTGCGAGACAAGAACTTCAGGGAGCGTACGGTGAAGGTCGCCTACGACCCCATCGCACGCTCATTCAAGAATGCCGACGCCTCGACCGAGAAGGATTCGCGCTATGTGCCGGACGTATCCGAGGCCTTCGCGGCGAACCACGACAACAAGCTGAGCGCCTATCGCAGGGCGTTCATCAAGCGCCTTAACGAGGCGAATGCCAAAAAGGGAGAACCCGAACTCGACGATGACGGCGAGGATGCCGTCGAGAGCGGGCTCAACGCATTACTCGGGCTTGAGCGTTATCTTCTGCCGACGCTGGAGATTTCCGAATCGGCTGACGAGGAGACCGTATCGGACATCTTCGTGCGTGTGAACTCGCAAGGGCAGGCGCTTAAGCAGGATGACTTCATCATGACCCTGCTTTCGGTCTACGAACCTGCCATGAGGGAGCGTATAGAGGAGTTCTGCGCCATGAGCCATGCGCCCGCAAAGGGCACCTCGTACAACCCGCTCATGACCGTCTCGCCGACGCATATCATTCGCGCCACGGTGGGCGTGGGGTTCAAGAGGGGTCGCCTGCGTTATGCCTACCAGATTCTTCGCGGGCGAGATCTCAAGACAAAGGAAACGACGCCCGAGACGCGGGCCGAGAACTTTGCCACGTTTGGTCGCGCCCTCGATCTCGTGCTCGACTTGAACAACTGGCATGCCTTCATCAACACGCTGGCGGAGGCGGGCTACGTCTGCTCTGACCAGGTGGGGTCGGGCAACGCGCTCATGTTCTGCTATGCGTTCTACCTTATCGGGCGCTATGAGTTCGACATGGAGCCACTGGCTGTGCGCGGGCTCGTGCGGCGCTGGTATTTCGCCGCAGCCATAACGGGGCTCTATGTGGGGTCCTTCGAATCCGAGTTCGAGCAGCAGCTTAACGACGTCTCGCGCCTTGAGACCGCCGATGAGTTCCGGGCGTACTTCGACCGTAGACTCGCTGCCATCATGACGGACGATTATTTCTCCATCACGCTGCCCAGCTCCCTCGACGCAAACGAGGCGACGGGCCCGACCTGGTGGGGCTTCGTCGCGGCTCAGGTCGTGCTCGGTGCCAAGGCGCTGTTCAGCACGGCCCCTCTTTCTCAACTGCTGCTTACCGGCTCATCAGGTTCCAAAAAGGCTCTGGACAAGCATCATCTGTTCCCAGATAACTACCTGAAGGCCAAGGGCTACCTTTCACAGCGCAGCAACCGAGGCAACTTCACCCTTGTTGACTACCAGAACAACATCTACATCTCGGATGATGCCCCGAATGAGTACGTCAGGAGGTACCGTGAAGCCCTGGGCGAGGACGAATACCGCCGCAACTGCGAGGAACACGCCCTGCCCCTCGGATTCGAAGAGCTTGATTACGAGGACTTCCTCGGTCAGCGCAGGAGGCTAATGGGTGAGCTCGTGAAGAGGGCATATGAGCGACTGTAGATTTCGGACTAGTCTTTGGGGGTCATGTTGACTAAGGTTTTCATATCCTACGCATGGGAAAGCGAAGAACACCGCGAATGGGTAAAGGCGCTGGCCGACCGCCTTCTGTCGGACGGGATCGATGCAGTCCTGGACCAATATGATCTCGAGCTGGGTGACAGGTTGCCGCAGTTCATGGAGCAGTCGGTCAGGTCGTCGGACTATGTTCTTATCGTCTGCACCCCAGCATATAAGCAGAAGGCCGATGCGAGAATCGGCGGGGTTGGATACGAGGGCCATATCATCAGCGGAGAACTGTTCTCTGGGCATAATGAGAGGAAGTTTATCCCGGTAATAAAGGAAGGGGGCGTTGAGGAAAGCCTCCCGACCTTCCTCAAGGGGAAATTGGCGGTCGACTTGGGCGATGGGGTCGAGTCTCGTGGCTATAACGATTTGCTTGCGACTCTTTATGGGGTCAAGAAGAAGCCGTCGGTTGCGCCCAAGCGCCGCATCGCTCAGACGTCTTCGAAAAAACGCGAAGAAGAGGGCGAGGGCTCTGAGCCCATCAGAATCGTCGGTATTGTGGTCGATGAGGTGGGAGAACCGAGGAACGACGGAACGAGGGGGAGTGCCCTGTACGAAGTGCCGTTCCGATTGTCGAGACGCCCCAGCTCTCTGTGGTGCGAGCTCTTCTTGAAGTCCTGGGACTTGCCGCCAAGATTTACCACCATGCATAGGCCACATATCGCATCGGTTGCCGGTGACGAAATAGTCCTCAACGGGACCACCATCGAAGAGGTGAGGGACTACCACCGCGACACCCTCATCCTGTGCGTGGAAGAAGCCAACAGGCTTGAGGCCGAATACCTTGAGAGGGAACAAAAGCGTCGAGCGCGTGAAGATGCCTCCCGGGCAGCCTATAGGAAGAACGTTGAGAACGTCGCCGGGACGATTGATTTCTAGCTCGGCCGCTTGCGCGAGGGCGTAGCCATCGGCCTCGCGGCCGATGGGTCCCGCTTATGGGCGGCCCCTGCGACGCGCGGAATCGCTCTCGTTGCGGCTCTCTGTAACGCTCCCATGGGTCGCATTTCGTCTAGCTCCGCTCGCGCCACCCTTCCCGTCGCCCGCATCATCAGGGCTGCATCGGTTAGAATCGTGTGTGCGACGCATTCCGTGCGCGGGCGGCCGAAGACTTGATCGGAGGTCCCCAATTGCTGAAATTCCTTAACGCGCTCGCCGCCCTTGCGACGGTCGGCACGTTCATCATTGCGTTTCTTGATTCGTATGAGGTTCGGTTTAAGGTCCGTAGGCGCACGCGCGGTGCGGACGGTTCTCGGCGTTTGCGCCGCAAGCGCAAATAAAAACGGCCGGGGTTGCAGCCCGGCCGTTTAACACGTTAGAAAACTAGGCCGCCCGCGCTCCTTAACACTTACGCGGGATGCGTCGTTTTCTAAAAACATTCTACCCGTCCGGCTGCGGGTCCGTCTACATTTTCCAAATCAAATCACCAGATGCCTACTGAGAAACGCAAAGCGCCCGCTTGCTGGGGGAGCAAGCGGGCGCCTGTGAGCGAATATGTTTGCGGCGAGAGCCGTAATGAGCGGTTGGGTGGCGACTAGTTGGTCGTACCGGAATCGTCGCCCGTGCTCGTGCCCGAACCCGAGCCCGAGCCAGAAAGTGCAACCGTCAGCGTAATCGTGCTGTCGGTGGACTGCTTGCCGGTGGGGGAGACGCCCGTAACGGTGGCATCCTCGTTACCGCTCACGGGATTGCCGTTCTGGTCACAGAAGCCAATGTTATAGAAACCGGCGTTGTTGAGCGCGGTGACGGCGGCAGAGATGCTCTTGCCGTACAGGTTGCCCGGAACGCTGGCCTTGCCGGACTTCTTGGCAATGACGACGGTAATCGTGGCACCGGGCTTCTGCTTGCCGCTGGGGTTCCAGCTGATCACGGTGCCCTCGGTAACCGAGTCGTTCTCCTGGTAGCTCACGTCGACGCCAAAGCCTGCCATATCGAGGGCGTTTCGCGCCTGGGCCTCGGTCATGTCGGTCAGGTCGGGGACGGACGTGGTATCCGGGCCGCTCGAGACCTTGTACGAGATGGTCGTGCCCTTCTCGACTTCCTTACCGGCTTCGGTGCCCTGCTCAAAGACCTGGCCCTCATCGGCCTCGTTGGCCTCCTCGGTGGCGTTGCCCTTTAGGCCAACGCTTGCCAGTGCCGCCTCTGCCTGGTCCTTGGTTAGACCGACAAGCAGTGGAACCTCAACCTTCTCGGAGGGCTTGGGGCCCTTGGAGATCACCAGGTTCACCTTGGTGCCTTTGGGCTTCTTGGTGTTGCCGTTGGGGGTCTGCTCGGCAACCTTGCCCTCGTCGACATCGTCGTTATAGCTCTGGTCGATGGTGCCGACCTCAAGGCCTTCCTCCTTGATCAGCTCGACGGCAGTCTGCTGGTCCTTGCCCAGCACGTCGGGCACGGTGACCTGTTCGTCGCCAAAGAGTCCTGTGGCAAAGGCCACCACGATGCCGATGACGGCAACAGCTGCCACCACGGCGGCGATGATCTTGTTTTTGTTGGACTTGGGCTTTTCGACCTCGTAGGAGCCGGTGGAGCCCGAAACCGAGCTACGGGCGGTATTCTGGCCGCTCACGCCCGAGACGGGACGCACCATGGCGCGCGTCTGATCGGAAAGCTCGCGAGTCTTGGTGGCGCCCAGCTCACCGGGGGCACCGATGATGCGCGTGGGCTCCGAGACGTTGACGGCACGGCCCGACAGGTAGCTGTTGAGCACCTGACGCAGCTCGTCGGCGGTCTGGAAGCGGTTTGCCGGGTCCTTCTCCATGCACTTAAGGATGATGCGCTCAAGGTCGGCATCGACACCGGAGTTGATCTGGCTCGGCGGAATAGGCAGCTCGTTGACCTGTTTGAGTGCGACCGAGATAGCGTCGTCACCGTCAAAGGGAACGCGGCCGGTGGCGCACTCATACATCACGACGCCCAGCGAGTAGATATCCGAGGTGGGGCCGAGGTCCTGACCGCGGGTCTGCTCGGGGCTGACGTAGTGGGCGGTTCCCAGCACGTTGTTGTCTTGCGTGAGGTGGCTGTTCTTGGCGCGCGCGATGCCAAAGTCCATGACCTTGATGTTGCCGTCGGGCAGCACCATGATGTTCTGCGGCTTGATGTCGCGGTGGATGATCTCGTGCTTGTGGGCGACCGAGAGTGCAGAGCTGATCTGCGATCCGATCTGGGCGACCTTCTTGGGGTCGAGGGCACCGTGGCTCTTGATTCCGCTCTTAAGGTCGGTACCGCGCAGGTACTCCATGACGATGTAATAGGTGTCGCCGTCCTTGCCCCAATCGTAGACGCCCACGATATAGGGGGAGGAGAGACCGGCTGCTGCCTGGGCCTCCTGCTTAAAGCGTGCGGCGAAGGTTGCGTCGCCAGCATACTGTGGCAGCATGATCTTGACGGCTACCGTGCGGTCGAGAACCTGGTCCTGTGCACGGTAGACGGTCGCCATGCCGCCTGTTCCTACCTTATCCTTGAGGAGGTATCTTCCCCCGAGGACCCTCTGTTCCATTCCTGCTCCTAACATAACTATTCGCTCAACGATGTGTGTAGTACCTACGATGTGGCCGCTGGGGCCGTGTGGCGCGTTGCCGCTAACTCTTAGGCCGCGGCGCGCCTCGGGTGTCCGATTCGATCATGGGCATCACGCTCCCTGTGCGGCAAGCGCCGCGGTCAGGACGATACCGGCGATCTTGGCGGCCTTGACGTCATGCTTGTCGTAATCCTCCAAGGCCACCGAGATGGCGACCGTGGGTGAATCGTAAGGTGCAAAGCCAACGAACATCGAGTTGACGTTGGTGCCGCCGATCTCGGCCGAGCCGGTCTTGCCGGCGACCTTGACGCCGGGGATCTGGGCATCGGTGCCGGTACCGGACTGGACGACGGCAAGCATGGCCTGCTTGACCTGGTCGGCCGTGGCGGAGCTGACGGCCTGCCCCAGCGAGCGGGACTGCGTGGTCTTGACCACGGTTCCGTCCGGGGCGAGTACCTGGGCTACAAAGTACGGGTCCATGACCACGCCGCTGTTAGCGATGGCGGCGGCAATCACGGCGTTTTGCATGACGGTGGTCTGCGGGCCGGGCGTGTGGTCCATGCCGACAGGCTGGCCGGCGCCGGCCCAGGCGGTCTCCCACTCGGTCATGAGCGACGGGTCGGCCATGATGGAGGCCGCGGAGGTCAGGTCCTGGCCGAGCTTTTGGCCGTAGCCAAAGGCGTTGGCAAACTGCACGAGCGTGTTTGCGCCAACTTCGTTTGCCACCTGGCCAAAGACGACGTTGGAGGACACGGCAAAGGCCTGCTGCAGGCTGATGGTGCCGTAGCTCTCGTTGGCATAGTTGGTGACCGGTGCGTTGCCGATGTCCATGGAGCCGGGCGCCTGGTAGGTGCTGGTCAGGCTGGCGGTACCGGTCTCGAGTGCCGCGGAAAGCGTAACGACCTTAAACGTGGAGCCCGGCGTGTACAGCGCGTCCATGGCGCGATTGTACATGGAGCCGTCCTCGCCGCCGCCCGTCTGCAGCAGGGCATCGATGTTGGTGTTGTCGTAGGTGGGCGAGCTGGCACATGCGAGCACCGCGCCGGTACGCGGGTCGATGACCACTACAGCGCCCTTAAAGCCCTTGAGTGCCTGCTCGGCCGCCGTCTGGATACGCGAGTCGATGGTGAGCTTGGCGGTGTTGCCCGGCTGGGTCTGGCCCGCGAGCGACGCGATGGCATTGTTCCAGCTGGAGTAGTCCTTAGAACCGGTGAGCGTGTCGTTCATGACGCTCTCGATGGCGGTGGTGCCATACTGCTGGCTCACGTAGCCAACCACGTGAGCTGCCAGGTTACCGTTGGGGTAGGAGCGTACGTAGGTGCCGTCCTCCTGCTGCAGCGACTCGGCCAGCGTCACGCCGTCGGACGTGATGATGGAGCCGCGCTGGATGTACTTGGAGCGGGCGATGGTGTGGTTGTTGGTCGGCATGTCCTGATAGTCCTTGGCCTTAATGACCTGGACATAGGTGAGGTTGCCGATAAGGATGGCGAACAGCGCCGTAAAGGCGAGCACCGCGCGGGTTAGACGGTTGGCGAGCGCAACGCGGCCGAGCACACCGGATTCAGGCGTGTCGAGCAGGCGACGTCGCATGCGCGAGCCGACGGAATGGCTGCCGCTGCCGTAGGAAGACGAGGTGGCAAAGCGCGTGCCCGTCGGGGCGGCGGCAGATGCGACCTGATCATCGGTGATGGCGGCCATGGTGCCGGTGCCGGTAAGCTCGGCCTCGCGTCCGGTAGCCTCGTCACCGGCGCGCAGCAGGAGCGCGACGATGATAAAGCTCGCCAGCAGAGAGGAGCCGCCCTGGCTCATAAAGGGCAGGGTGACGCCGGTCAGCGGGATCAGGCGGGTTACGCCGCCAACGATCAAGAAGGCCTGGAAGCTGATGGCGGCCGTAAGGCCTGTGGCACTAAAGGCGGCGAGGTCGGATTTAGCGCGGGCAGCTGTGGTGAGGCCACGCACGGCAAAGAGCATAAACAGGATGAGCACGGCGCCGCCGCCCAAAAGGCCCATCTCCTCGCCGATAGCCGAGAAGATAAAGTCGGACTCGACGACAGGGATGTTGTTGGCCATGCCGTTGCCGATGCCAACACCGACCAGACCGCCATCGGCAAGCGAGAAGAGCGACTGGACGATCTGGTAGCCCTGGCCCTGGGCGTCCTTAAACGGATCGAGCCAAACCTGGAAACGCACCTGAACGTGAGACAGGAACTTGTAGGCGCCCACGGCTCCAACAGCTAAGAGCGCAAGGCCGATAACGACATACGAAAAGCGCCCCGTGGCAACGTAGAGCATCAGCAAGAAGATGGTGTAGAACAGCACGGCCGAACCCAGGTCGCGTTCGAAGACGACGACGAGCAGGCACACACCCCACACGGCAAACAGCGGCAGCAGCAGTCGCAGGCGAGGGATCTTAAAGCCCAGAATCTTGCGGTTGGAGATGGAGAGCAGCTCGCGGTTCTCGGCCAGGTAGCCGGCCAGGAACAGGACGATAAAGACCTTGGCGAACTCGCCGGGCTGGATGGTAAAGCCCGCGATGCGAATCCACAGCTTGGAGCCCGAGATCGTGGTGCCGATAAAGATGGGCAGCATCAGCAGAATGATGCCGATAATGCCAAAGGTGTACTTGTAGCGCATGACCACGTCGAGGTTTTTGACCAGTGCAAGCGTTCCCACCATGAGCGCCACCGAGACAAACAGGATGATGAGCTGTGAGATGGCGAGAGCGGGGGCGAGGCGTGTCACGAACGTGATGCCGATGCCCGAAAGTATAAATACGATGGGCAGGATGGCGGGGTCGGCGCCAGGCGCCAAGATGCGCACGGCGATATGTGCTGCGGCGAAGGCGGCGAAGAGGCCGATCGGTACGGCGAGCGTCTCAAAGGAGATGGCAGCGCCCGCGGTGAGGACGTACATCGCATACAGCAGGATGACGGGGAACGCCGAGGCGATGAGCAAGAGCAGTTCGGTGTTGCGGCGACTCATAAGCGGCACTCCCTTTCTAATTCTTATCGGAGGCTTCGGCCTCGGCGGACTGTTCGGCGGTTTTCTCGGAATCTGATTCGGAGGTCGATCCCTGGTCGGTGTTGTCGCGAATCGTTTGCGCGTCGATCACCTGGCGGGTCTGCTCCTCGTCGATCTGGTGGCGGTACTTGGATATCGTGTCCTGCGCATCGTCGACACTTGTTTGCGGAATGCCCGCCTTGAGGCGGTTTTGCGTGTCTTCGGGCAGGTCGGACAGCTTGATACTGGTTTCGCTTTCGAGCCAGTGGAGCTTGAGTCCGAGTGGCTTGCCGGGCAGGCCGCGCCAGACGGCGACATTGCCCTGGTAGGTACCCAGGTAGTACGAGCCGGTGACACCCGTGTAGGCCCAGATGGCAGCCGCCAGCACCAAGACGAGACCTAAGACGACGCCGATGGTGACGTTGCGGCGACGCACGCGTTGCGCCTCGCGCATAACGCCATCGTCAACCAGGTCAACGACTACTACGGTCACGTTGTCGTGGCCTCCGGCGGCTATGGCGGCGTTCACCAGTTGCGGCAAGCGCCGCGTCCACTAGGTTGTCGACGCAGATTTGCGCGGTTGAGGACTGCGTGGCGATGTTCTCGATATCGCTATCGGGAATCATGCTCGAAAGGCCGTCGGAGCACAGGATCAGGCGGTCGCCTTCCTCGATATGCAGAGTGAAGTGGTCGGCATACATGGCGGGGTCTGAGCCCAGCGCACGGGTGATGACCGAACGGTTGGGGTGGACGCGAGCCTCGTCTGCCGTGATCTCGCCGGCGTCCACGAGCTCCTCCACGTAGGAGTGGTCGCGGGTCACGCGGATGAGCGTGCCCTCGTGGAGCAGGTAGGCGCGAGAGTCACCCACGTGGGCGATGGCGAGCGTGTCGTTTTCGATATAGGCGCAAGTGGCTGTGCAGCCCATGCCGGGCTTGCCTAGGCCGTTCAGGGCGGCCTCGATTACGGCGGCGTTGGCTGCCTCGACGGCTGCGGCCAGGCGTGCTGCGTCGGCGGACTGCGGGGCCGTCTTGGCAATAGTCTCGACGGCGATAGAAGAGGCTACCTCGCCGGCGGCGTGACCGCCCATGCCGTCGCATACGCAAAAGAGCGGCGACTGCACCAGGTAGGAATCCTCATTGTGCGGGCGCACACAGCCAACGTCGGAGCGGGCACCCCACATGAGTTGCGTGGTGGTGCCGGCATCATAGGTCGAGTCGGTCTCGATGCGCTCCTCGGTCAGGGGCTCAAAGCTCATGGTCGAGCCGGGGTCTTTGAGCTTGGCTTCAACGGCGGCTACGTCGATCTCGGCTGTGTCACCGGGAGAGACGGTGTCGGTCTCGGCGTTTGATTCGGAATCGCCGGTGTCCGGGGAGTCGGGCTCCTCGGAAACGCGGGCGGTCGACTCGTCGTCTTGCGGGCTGACGTCTATAGGCTCGGGTGTCGCAAAGTGCGACGGCGCGGGCGTGCTTTGCGACTGGGCGGCGGGCTCGGCCACGGCATCGGACTCGCTTGCGGGCGCAGGCTGCGGGGTCTTGGGCGCAGGGCCGTCCTCGGGGGATGTCCCCGCCTCGGGCGCCGGCGTAGACGCGGGCGCAACCTCGGATGACGGGGCTATGGGAAACGCCGGCGCGGCGGGCTCGGGTGCCGCAAACACCGCAGCGCTCTCGTTGATTGCCGCGGCGACGGGCTCTGCAAAGTGAGCTGGCGTCGGGGTTGCTTCTGGCGCTGTGGGCTGATCCGCAGCATGTGCGCCGATGGGCGCCGCTACGGCATTCTCTTCGTCCTCGTTATCGGCGAGATCCGAAATATCATGCGTTACATGCGAAAGAGGCAGGGAGAACACGGTGTCCTCGGGTTCCACGGGTGCGGAGCCCGCCGGAGCGGCGTGGGCCGGCGCAGCTGTGGCGGCAGCCGGTGCCTCGGTCATAGTTGTGGACTTGTTCTCCTCGTCGATCATCGACGGTTCACCTTCATGACCACGTCGCCAATCTGGACTTCGTCGCCCTCACGCAGCGTTGCGGGCTCCACGAGCTGGCGGCCGTTGACGAGCGTGCCGTTAAGCGAGTTGAGGTCCTCGATGATGAGTGCCGGGCCCTGCAGCGAAAAGCGCGCATGCGAGGCCGAGACGAACGGTTCGTTGATGCAGATGTCCGAAGATGGCGAGCGACCGACGATGACGGGGCCGAGCATGTCTACGTGGATGCCGCGGATACCGCGCGGACCCTTGTCCACATCGATCGTCCAGATAGCCGAGTCGCGGCGCTGCCCGCGCACAAGTCCCACGCCGGTCTTCATGACGGCGAACAAGAAGATATAGAGCAGGGCGACCAGGACGATGCGGCCTGCAAAAAGGACGATATCGATGTTCATAAGCGACTATCCCCTAAATTCAAAGGTACTCAGGCCAAACGTCAGCAGATCGCCGTTGCGCAGCGGGCAGCGCGTAATGCGGCGGTTGTTGACGAGCGTGCCGTTGGTGGAATTGAGGTCCTCGATTGACCAATCCGAGCCCGTAAAGGTGAGCTGGGCGTGGCGGCGCGACACATTGGGGTCGCGCAGGGCAATGTCGGAAACTGAGCGCTCGCGACCGATGGTCACCTGTGCGGAGGTGATGCTATGGCTCTCGCCGCTCACGACGTCGACGAGCTGGGCGAGCGGGCGCTGCGGGGCGCGAGTGCTCGCCATGTTGGAGGCGATGCCGGCTGCGGCGCCTAGGCCCACGGCGGCACCGGTCGCGGCGGCTCCGCCCATGCCGGCAAGCGCGTCGCGCGAGACGGTCTGCGGCACCGGGATAGGAGCGGCGGGGTCGGGGACGCTAGGCGCGAAGGGGTCTGCCACGGCAAGCGGGTCGGGAGCGGCGGCGCGAGGCGTCGGCTGCTGCTGGGGCATGGCGGCGGGGCGCTGCTGCTGCGGGGCAGCAAACTGCTGCTGGCCGGCGCGCGGGGCGCTGGCGGCACGGCTTGCCGCGGAGTTGTTCTGGCCCAGGCCGTTTTGATAGGCGCGCTCTTCTTCGTACAGGCGGCCGAGCGTGGGGGCATCGACGTTCTCGGCAAAGACCGAGAACTTGCCGGCGCGCAGCTGCGGATCGATCATAAAGCGCACGAGGGGCTCGCCGACAAAGACATAGCGGCGCTTTTCGGCCTGCGCCTTCACAAACTCGCGGACCTCGCGCGAAAGCTCGGGGTAGAACGGGGCGAGCATGGGATCGTCGTCGGCGGCGATAAGGATGGTATAGAGTGCCGGCGCCGTGTTGACGCCGTTGATCACCAGAGTCTGATCCTCCATGTCGCGAGCGGCCTGCTTGGCAAGCTTCTTAAAGGAGAACGGGGCACGGGTGGCACCGAAGATGCCGGCCACGTGGTCCTCGAAGATGTTCAGGAAGTTCACGAAAGATCACTCTCCGTATAGGTTCTTTGGTATCCGAGCAAATATAGGCATATCCCAACGATTATAGAGGATAGGGTTCCCGCAACCGCCGCCTTGGCGACGACCGCGGCTGCAAGGCTGGCAATTTCCATATGGTGTGCAAGACAGGACACCGCTGCACAGCCGATGCCGGTGACAGCGATGGCGGCGATTGCGGCAAGGTTTGAGCTCTGGCCGGCACGCTTGGCATGGACATTGAGCAGCGCGGATGACGCTGCGGCAGTTGCCGCGACCAGCACAAAGGCAGCCCAATGGAGCGGGTCTCCCAGCGCTGCGGCAACGTTACCGAGCCCCAGCACGCCTCCGGCTGAAAGCGCGACCGTGGCCAGACGGGCAAAAAGCGCGCCCATGCCCGTTGCCGCGGCGGCGCTTGCCGGGCCGAGCCAAAATGACGCGACGCCGGCGGTGACCCCAGCTGCCAGGAAGGTATTGCCGGTCAGACAGCCAAGCGCGAGTGCACAGGTGAGCGCGGCGCTCGCGGCAGCCTCGGTGCGACCCCAGGCGATCCACCAACCGGACATGGCGGCGGCAAAGATCACCGCGACGGGCAGCATCGACAGGATGCCCTGCGCCTGCATGGTGGCGTTGGCCATGAGCACCAAAAAGCCCACAGCCGAGATGGCCGAGCCAATCTGGGGGGCCAGGCCAGCCGCCGCTCCGATCGCGATGGCCGCAATGACCAGGCCGGGAAGCGCCGCGACCCCGGCCGTTTGCATCAGCAAAAAGCTAAAGGTGCCGCACGTTAGCGCCGAGATAGTGCGCATGGTGTAGTCGCGCGCATGGCTCCAGCGCGTGCCCGCCCAGCCGAGTGCGGGGTCGACCTCGATGGCGTCGTCCTCGTAGTGCGACGGCTCGATATCGTCGAGCTCCTGCTCGTCATCCGAAAGTTCGCCAACCATTTGCTCCAGGCTGCGACGGCCCTCGCGCACGCTGCCCAGACCGGCAAGGAGCTGGTCGCAAAATGCCTCGATGCTGTTGGGGCGGTCCTGCGGCATGGGGGAGAGCGCGCTCATGAGCGCGGCCTCGGCTCCCGGGGGAAAGTGTGGTATCAGCTCGCTGGGATAGGTGGCGCCGCCGATGATGCGGCCGAGCGAGTCGGCGGGCGTGGCCGCCATAAAGGGAGCGCTGCCGCACAGGCCCTCGTAGATCACACAGGCGAGGGCAAAGACATCGGCGCGCTCGTCGACCGTGCCGGTCTCGATATCGAGCTGCTCGGGCGGCATGTAGCCGATAGTGCCGCCGCGTGAGCCGCCAAAGCCACCGGCAGACGACAGTCGCGCCATGCCAAAGTCGGTGAGCTTTACATTGCCCGAGTGGTCGATGAGCACGTTGGCGGGCTTAATGTCCAGGTGGAGTACGCCATTACTATGGGCGAAGGTGAGCGCCTGGCCCAGGGCATCGGCAATGGCCGCGGCCTCGTCAAAGGTAAGTGAGTGGCCGTCCACGCGGTGCAAAAACTCGGCCAGCGACATGCCATCGACATATTCCATAACCAGGTAGGCATAGGCTGTGTCGTGCGTAAAGTCGATGACCTGCACGATGTTGGGATGTTGAAGCATGGCGGCAGTGTGCGCCTCGCGCAGGACATCCATGATGTCGCTGGCGGGCATGCCGGCACCGTTGATAAGGGGGATGCGCTTAATGGCGACGCGGCGGCGCAGGTGCGTGTCGCGGCAGATCTCGATGGAGCCAAAACCGCCGGTCGCAAGTGTCTCGAGCGGCTGGTACCGCTTGAGCAGCTCGCGAGAGCTGGTGCCCTCCAAAGGAACGTCCGGCGAGAACCGGGCGGTATGTTGCGAGAAAAGCGGCATGGCCAACCCTCGTGCGTTTAAAGTTCGTTTGCGAGCGGCAGGCGCGGGGCCAAGTCGTTCGCGGTGGCATAGATGCTGCTAGTGTAGCACGCTCGGGTGCATGGGGAGGATAGCGGGATGCGAGGCTGCCTGTCTGGCTTGGCCTTAGCGCTTCTTCTTGTTCTTCTTCTGCTTGCGCTTGGTCTCCTGGGGCTTGTCGCCCTGCTTGGCCTCGGCGGCGGCCTTCTCAGCCTTCATTTTCTTCTTCTTGGTCTCGATGCGGAGCTTTTTGTTGATGCGCGCCTTAAGGAAGGCGCCAAACTGCTCGGCATCGCCACGGACGAAGGTGTCCTTAGGAATCGTCACGCCCTGGTCGGCGAACATGGCCACAAAGATGCGCTCGCCGTCGAGCACGTGGTCGAGCTTCTCAAACGGGAAGAACTGCGACTTGCCGCTCTTGCCCCAAACCATCAGGCCGTCCTCGTTGGCGGCGACGCGGCGATAGCGGCCACCCATGGACTCGTCGGCCTCGACGGCGTCGATAAAGTCGCGGGCGAGGGTGTGGTGCAGGTTCTTGCTCCACCAGGCCAAAAAGGCGCCGAATACGATCAGGACGACGCCAAACTTGATCCAGCTGCCGCCGGCCACCAGCATGCCGATGCCGATGAGTGCGGCAATCGCGGCGGCGACATACAGCGAGCCGCGACGCCTGGGCGAGGCGACCAGGCGGGCGAAGTCGGTGACCAGGTCGTTTTCGTACTGGTACTCGTTGAGGTACAGGATACCGTCGTCGGCTGCGGCCTGCTTCTCGAGCGCGACCTCGACCTGGTCGGCTGCTTCGGAGGGAACGAGGTTGCTCTCTGCGTCTGCCATGCTCTTTGGACTCCTATCGCGGCGGGCTCGCCGTACGGGTTATTATGGAATGCAGTATGCCGTGCGACCGCATGGCCGCCGCGGCAACAAGACTCAGTATACCCGGGGGAGCACCCATGGAATCGTTGTACCGAAAGTATCGCCCGCTCACCTTCGACTCCGTGGTGGGCCAGCAGCATATCGTCTCGACGCTCGAGCACGCCATCACCGAGGGGCGCCTGTCCCACGCCTACCTGTTCTGCGGACCGCGCGGCACGGGCAAGACCTCCATGGCGCGTATTCTTGCCAAGGCGCTGCTCTGCCGCAATGCCGAGGCGGCGCGCGCCGAGGGTGCGAGCGGCTGCATGCCCGACGGCACCTGTGAGGAATGCGAGCTCATCGCCGAGGGCAACCACCCC
>OHYB01000559.1_pt1 | contig 17986 bp, 20 predicted proteins | sample 1580181 | NCBI WGS metagenome assembly OHYB01 (sample SAMEA3882510, study PRJEB24775) | human gut metagenome | biome: human-associated habitat; feature: intestine environment; material: feces | place: Netherlands | collected 2009/2010
CTTGCGGATTCCGCATAAGGGCAAAAATAAGGGAAAATACATATCATTTCACTATCTAAGAGGCTGTAAGCCTTGAAAAATAAGGAAAGTTCAGGAAATCTCTCCACAAATTCCGATTTGATAAAACCATTATACCTTTTTCCAGGCATCCTGTCACCTATAATCATCAGATCAGAACCTGTCAAAATCCTCCTGTGTGGCAACCTGTCTCCATCCTTTATACTCATCATTCCTGCTTTCCACAAACATATCATTCACCATCCCGATAGTCAGCAGATCCAGATCCCGGATGGAAATCCCCAGCTGCACACACCGGAGAAGAAACAGGGGAGTTGTCATTTCACGGTCTGTTGCATGAAGTTTTTTTAGCCTCCACATCCGTCCTGATGTTCATTCCCCACAGCTCGATCAGCTTCGGCAGAACCTGGTAAATACTGAACGTGTTGAACTCATCCAGCCAGTCCTCCGGATTATCCGGAATGGATGGATCCGCATGTTTCGCCATCACATAAGCAATGTTCTCAAACATCTCAAGGGAAAACAGATCCAGTGAGGACTTTTCCGGATCCCCATCCCCGATACTCTTTTCCAGAACAGATAAATCCTTGTAGATATCCCTCTGGAACTTAATCCTGTAAATACGCGGAATGGCGGCCGATGCCTTAAAAGCAACCGCCTTCCCGTCAATCTCAATCTTCTTCATCATGCTCATATCTGAATCTCCTCAGCTCAGTGCTTTTCCATTTCCTGTAGCATCCACAACAGACTTTCCACCATTATCAGCCTGCAAAGAAGCCGGATCCGCAGCCGGCAGATACACCGCCTTGTACCAGTCTGCATAAACAGTTGTATCCGTAGTATCTCCTGTCTTCGCCTTCACCTTTCCATCCGACAGCGGCGTAGCCTTGACAGTCAGCGTTTCCGTCTGCACTTCCTTCTTCTCCTCGTTGGTCTTGCCCTCAATCTTCGGACGGGAAGCCGAACAGTTATACATCACGTGGCGGATATGGCGCACATCCCCGTCAAACTCAAAAAGCAGGGCAAACAGTGCCAGTTCTGCATCCGAGTTTTCAATCAGAACACCCTTGGCATCCAGCTTTTCCCTCAGCACATCTGTCCTGAAACTCTCCGGAATCAATGCAAGCTCCAGATCACCGTCATAACCCATATTGTTGTTGATCACATAATACGCAATACCGTCCGCATAAAAATTCTCCGGCTCCCCGTTGGCATCCAGGGACAGTGATACGGATCCCGGAAGCGGCACCGGTGCTGCATAGGACACCGCCCCGTCCTCCCCGATCGTCAGTAATGCGTAATGCGCATTTTTCAGGTTATACTTTACCTTGTTATTCTTATCAGACATATTATCCCTCCATCATTTAACAAATCATTACAGTTCCATACTGTACAGTACCTCATACAGCTTTTCGCTCTGGATCCAGACCTCCGACTTATTATAAAAAATCCCGGCATCATCCAGAACTGTTTCCACCAGAGCTTCTGCCCCGGGATCCTTCCGGTCCGTGTAAAGTTCTATCCTCACTTCACTGATCCGGAAATATACCCGCCCGTCTGCCGAAAAATTATCACTGCCAGGAAGCAGATAGCAGATAAACGGCGGATCTGGGCTTTCCCCTTCCGCAAAATGGTCATAAGCAAAAGGAAAACCAGTCTTTTCCAGCATCCCTGCCAGTTCTTCCAGTGTCATATGCTTTCACCTCCCGCCATCACCTCAGTGCCTTCTCCATTTCCCGTTCCAGAGTCTGCGCAGCCCGTTCCTCCGCAGGTGCAATATGGGGAAATGCCCTTGTCCTGCCGCCTTTTCTCAGCGCATGGCCGAACTCCAGCAGATGGGCCAGCTGGTACCTGTTTCTGAAATACACCACGATCTCCATTGCATTTGCAGTTTCCTTCGTGGTCTTCGCCGCCCAGCTCTTTGCGTAGGCACCAGTCTTCACGGGGGCATTCTCCTGTATATCCTTCCTTGCCTGTGTCCCTGCCTTCTTTACCGCCTTTTTCATATCATCCGCCGCAAGCTGTGCATACTCTTCCAGCCCTTCCATGATCACATCTGCCATCTGGCTGACTGTACACCTGTCCCCTGCCATGCTCTCACCTCCGGACCTTCCTGCATGTGAATTTCAGACACTTCTTCTTATAATTCAGATGGTCCACACTCACAATGTCGTACACCTGATCACGAAACAGAATCCTGTGGGTAACAGACCGGATACCTGCAGTCTTTTTACAGTACCGCACAGTCACAGTCATTCCCACATCCTCCACCACAGTCCCTGCAGTTTCCGCTTCCCTGGAACTGGCAAGCCCCTCACCGCCTATTGTCGCAAAACAGCTGTAATCCTCTGTCCACTCATTCCTGTGATTCCCGATCCCGTCCTTCACAACAGAACACTTCTGAAAAATCACCTTTTCATTCATCAATGCAATATTCAAAACAACCACCTCAGAACCCCGGTTTCCTCACTCCAAACAGCAGGCACCGCAGATCCATCACCAGCTGATGGTGATCCGCTTCCTCCCTGTGTTCATACAGATAGGCAGCCGCATACTGCACGGCAATCTTCGTCCCCTGCAGATCTTCAAACTCATCCTCATCCGTGATCCTTGCCACGTCCATGCAGATCTGCTGCCCCTGTTCGATCAGATCAGAAAGCAGCACATCATCATCGTCAAAATCCACCCGCAGGTAATTCTTCATTTCCTTTACTGTCACAACCAACTGCATCACCTCAAAAGCAGAACTGGCAGGTCTGCTTTTTCCTGCCAGTTCCCATGTTTTTCTATTAGTCAGCTTTCAGTTTCATGATCTGCACAGCTTCCGGAAGAACCAGTTTTCCGTCCACACGTTCCTTTGCAACAAAACCGATCATTCCGTTGCCTGCAAACAGTTCATTCAGCTGCTTAAAGGATCTGTTTCCACGGTCACCAATGTTGTAATAACTGTAATCCCCAAAAGCGATACCGTCCTTCGGTGCATAGGCAGAAGTCTCCACCTTATATCCCAGAATCCTGTCCGGTTCTCCTGCCTGATAAGCCGGCTGCCAGATATAAGCACCGTTATTGTCCTTCAGCTTTCTAAGGGAAGGCAGTGTTGCATCATTCATGATAAAGGATGCATTTTTACGGTACGGACGTTTCAGGCCATACACCAGATCCAGCATGTCATCTGATTTCAAAGCTGCAGCCAGCGTATTCAGCAGATGTCCGCCGCCTGTTCCGTCAAAAATACCGGTCGGCTTCCCTGTTCCGTTTCCGTTCAGGAAGGCATCCTCTTCCGCATTGGCAAGTGCTTTTCCAAACTGGACAATAATGTAATTTTCCAGATTAAAGGCATTGTCATAAAGCAGTTCCTCCGTTACCTTAATCGCCACATGAAGCTTATGTGCATCCAGGATCTTCTGGTCAAAAGTCGCATCCCCGAAAGTCAGCGCCCCGCCTTCCTCAATCCAGCTTGCCGCCGGCTTGGTGGCCGCAATATTGATCTTATGCTCCCCGGAAGTCACGATTCTTGTGGCAAGACGGCGCATGATATTCTCTTCATTCAGAACATCAACCAGTCTTCTGTCATACTCTTCCGGAACCAGATAACCGCCATCGGCATCCACGCCCTCCTGAAGTGTATTGGAAACCTGACGTAAGTTGCTTCTCAGTGCATTCAGCATTGCCCTGCGGTATTCATCAGAAGCACGTCCTGTCTTTGGCTCACCCTGGCCGCCTGCATAAGGCTTCCCGGTCAGCGGCTGGTTTACCGGCTGGTTCAGGTTCTTTTCCATTTCCTTAGCCTTGCGGTGGCGGTCAATCGCCTTTGTCAGATCCTCAATCTCCGCTTCCATCCTCTCATAGGCAGCACTGTCCTCCGCAGACAGCACCCCGTTTTCATTCTCATGGGTATCCACAAAATTCTTTGCTGCTTCCCATACCTTAGCTCTCTTCTCCATTAATTCCTGAATCGTCATAATCCGTATCCTCCTCAGATATATTTTTTAATAAAATTTAAGCGTTCACGCAGATCATCCGCAGAACGCCCTGTAACGTTCGTATTCACTTTCGCTTTCTTTCCATAACAGCCTGCACTCTGCTCTGCCACATATTTTGCAGTAATTTCTTCCTTTTCATTCTGGTATCTGATTTTCAGTTTCTTAATCTCCTCATCCATAAATGCTTTTTTTGCTTCCTGCTCCTGTGCTTTATTCACATCCGGCGTGATAATCAGCTGACCATTTTCACATTTCACCTGCACATAATCCCCAAGATGAAATCCCAACTCTTCCAGCCATTTTCCTTTTAATGTAATCGCCGGAACTGTCTCATATTTATAACCGCTCTGTCCACAAACCTTAATATTTCTTACGTTTTTCTTTGCCATAGAATTGACTCCTTTCAGACTTGACTAATAGATTTTTAGATAAAAAGAAAAAGCCGCTGACACGTTATCTTCTAACGCATCAACAGCTTCTGTCTTGCTTTGTTTCAGTGTATTATTCGGTTTTATTTAGGCTCTTTACCATCTTTAATACGGTAGTAATCATCCATATCCACGCTGAGTTTTACCGTGGTATCTGGTTTTCGGTTGCTCAAGAGGCACACGGTCTCAACATGAACGCCCTGGCAGAACTGATCCACTGCACAGGCGTGGGTCATCTCATATCCTGCCTCATAAAATGCCGGGAGGTCTCTCACAAGACTTGTAACTTTGCAGGAAATGTATACGATCTGGTCTACGCCGTAAGCCAGGATCTTTGGAAGGGCTTTGGGGTGAACGCCATCTCTGGGCGGATCAAGGATGATCATATCCGGTTTCTCCGGCACATCATCCAGAACCTTCAGCACATCCCCGGCAATAAAACGGCAGTTATCAATGCCGTTAAGTGCAGCGTTTTCTCTGGCGGCTTTTACCGCGTCTTCCACGATCTCCACGCCGATCACCTCACTGGCAACGGACGCCGCAAGCTGGGCAATGGTGCCGGTTCCACTGTAAAGATCAAACACCACCTTGTCTCTGGTATCTCCTACATATTCCCGCACCTTGGAATACAGGATCTCTGCAGCCAAGGAATTTGGCTGGAAAAAGGAAAAGGTGCTGATCTTAAATTTCAGTCCAAGAAGTTCTTCATAGAAATAATCCTTTCCATAAAGGATCTTCGTCTCGTCGCTCTGTACCACGTCGGATAAAGAATCATTTAAAATGTGCATGATCCCCACGATCTTCCCTTCCAGCGGAAGTGCAAGAAGCTGATCTTTCAGAGGCTCCAGATCATATTCTTCCTGGGTGGTGGTTACCACATGGACCAGGATCTCACCACTTGTGACGCCTCTTCGAAGAAGAAGATGTCGAAGATACCCCACATGTTGCAGCTTTTTATAGAAGCTGGCATTACGCTCCAGGAAAAACTCCCGCACACAGACCAGAATCTTCGTCATATCCGGATGGACCAGCTTACAATCATCCGTATTCAGGATATCGTAAGTGCTTCCCTTCTTGTGAAGTCCAAGGGACAGCGGCCCATCCTTATACTCATCCCCAAAGGAAAACTCCATCTTATTGCGGTACCCGAACTCAATAGGACTGCCATAAATCCCATCCCAGTGATATAAACGATCTGCAGCCTCAGCTTCTTCTGTCCCATCACCATTCTTCCCGATCTTAGCCAGGCTCTCTCTTACTGCCCCATCCAGAAGTTCCCTCACCTGACGCTCCTTCATCTCCTTCTGTGCCTCATAGCTCATGGTCTGGTACATGCAGCCGCCACATGCCGGAAACTCCTGACAGGCAGGTTCTCTTGTTTCCAGGGGAGATTTCTCCAGGACCTCCAGAAGACGTCCTTCCGCCCGGCCGGAACGTTTCTTATTGATCATAAACCGGACTTTCTGTCCCGGGATTCCGTTTTTTACAATTACTTTCTGGTCATCAACCCAAACAAAACCTTTGTTTGGAAATTCCACTTTTTCTATAATACCTTCGTAAATTTCACCTTTTTTCATAAATCCTCTTTCTGTTTTATAACTAGTGCAGCGTTTCACGGTCCGTCTTCAAAAATCAAGCCCCGGTATCGCGCCGGGGCTTCAATTATCCGCTTCTCATATTCATACATAACAGACAGCCATTCTGATCTGCTCAAAACAGCCTCTGCAGTGAAAGTTCTTACTCTTCCTCATCCTCGAAATAATCATCGAAGTCATCATCAAAATCTTCTTCAAAATCTTCCAGATAATCCGGAGCGAAGAAACGGTATACTGCAAACGCAATACCGGCAACAGCTGCAACAGCACCGATGATCGCCAGTACCCAAAGGACTGTGTTCTTATCTTTCTCTTCTTCTTTTTTCTTCAGTGTTGCGAGCAGTTCTTCAAGTTTTGTTGTATTTAAATTCATAACACTGCACCATCCTTTCTTTCTGTTCGGCTGTACTTTCTGTCAGTAAATCTGCAGCGCAGCGTTTTTTGAGGTCGCTGCACCCGAGCCTTTTTTTAATGTTCTTATTATACCACCATATGTCTGGTTTTACCAGAACTTACACAAATTTTCGCAGAAACATTCTGTAAAAAAATCGCCGTATTTCCGGCATTTCCGGAAAGATACGGCGGTTTTCTCTTATTCTTTATGGGTTCCTCGGATCACTTTGATCCCGCGTTCTTCTATCAGACCGCAGATCTGTGTTATCCGCGGACATTCCTTTTTTTCCTCATTCAGACGGCATACCCCGACATGGATGACGCTGATCTTTTCAATGACCAGCCGATCTGCCTTTTCCAAAATCCCCTCATCTTCAGCAGGTTCTTTTGCATTGGTTTCTTTGCATCCGTTGCATGTCATCACAGCTGCCAGAATCGTATCTTCCGGATAGCCGGAAAAAAAATCTCTTCTTTCCCGAAATGCAGACAGACATCCTGCCCTGGTACACACATCATTGGAATTAAGGCATGTCAAAATCCCGATCTTTTTCATCTTTTTCCCTCTATGCATCCCGCCTCACAGCCAGAATCATAAAAACAAAATATGCATCTTTCCGCGGCTGTCGTAAACGATCTCCGCTTCTACTTTATAGATCCTGCGGATCAGCTCCGGGGTCAGGACTTCTTCCGGCGTTCCGTAACCTTCCAGAACTCCGTCCTTCAGTACATAGATCTTATCACAGTATGCTGCTGCAATATTCAGATCGTGAATAGCGGAGATCACGGTTACATTAAGTTTTTTCACCAGCTCCATCAGCATGATCTGGTGGGTAATGTCCAGATGATTGGTAGGCTCATCCAGAATCAGTGCAGAGGTCTGCTGGGCAAGTGCTCTTGCCAGGATCACCCTCTGCTGCTCTCCTCCGGAAAGAGTGGAAAAGGTACGGTCTGCAAACGCCTCCATCTGTACGGTTTTCAGCGCTTCATCCACGATCTGGTAATCTTTTGCATTGTCCCGTTCCAGAGTCTTTTTATGAGGCGCACGCCCCATAAGAACCACCTCGCGGACCGTAAAATCAAAATTATAATAATTGTGCTGTGCCACCACGGCCATTTTTTTCGCAGAGCTTCGAACACTCATGGAATGAAGCTCCTCGCCGTCCAGATACACGGCTCCTGCGTCTGGTTTCAGAATACGGTAAATGCATTTCAGCAAAGTGGATTTTCCGCTTCCGTTTGGTCCGATGATTCCTACCAGTTCCTTATCCTGGGATTCCATGGAGATTCCCTTCAGGATCTGTCTGGCGTGAAAGCCAACCTGAATATTTTCTGTGGTGATCTTCATTACCGGGCACCTCCGAATCCATAGGATTTCCGCACAAGCAGATAAATAAAGCAGGGAGCACCGATAATGGATACCAGCACACCGATGGGCATCTCGGAATTTTTAAGGATCACACGACATGCCACATCGCACCAGATCAGAAACGATGCACCAAGAAGCGCACTTAAGGGGAGCAGTTTTCTGTGATCTGTTCCAAAAAGGATCCGGACCACATGAGGGATCACCAGTCCCACAAATCCGATTACACCGGCACAGTACACGGCAAATCCGATCATAACAGAAGCAACGATCAGATAAAAAGTCCGCAGTCTGTGCAGATCTGTTCCAAGGGTAATGGATACGTCATCTCCCAGAAGCATCAGATTCAGGTTCCGGTACTGCGTCCAGAAAACAGCCACGCACACCAGCGTGACCGGAAGCATTACACCCACTCTGGTCCAGCTTGCTCCGGCAAGACTTCCCATGCTCCACTTCATAACTTCTGTTGCCGCATTTTTGTCATTGGTAATATAAATGACAAAATTGGAAAAAGCAGAACAGACTGCGCTGACCGCCATTCCCGCAAGGATCAGTTTTGCGGAAGTTGCCTTTCCACCCATGTTTGCAATGGCGATCACCGCAAAAGAAGTGATCATCGCGCCAATGAAAGCTGTGATTCCCACAGAGTTTCCGCCAAGAAAGCTTCCGATTCCAAGCATGATGGCCAGTGTGGCACCCAGAGATGCACCAGATGAGATACCCAGCACATACGGGTCTGCCAGCGGGTTCTGCACGATAGCCTGCATCACCACGCCGCACACGGAAAGAGCCATTCCAACTGCCAGAGCCAGAAGGACTCTAGGCAGCCGGATCAGCCACACAACATCATGAACTGCGCCTTCCGCATAGGCGGACAGACTTTTTATATGAAACAATTTATAAGCGATAACGCTGTATACATCCTTCAGTGACAGATCCGCATTTCCAAAAGTGATGGCTGCAAGTATGGAAAAAATAAGGAATCCTGCAAGTCCGATGAGAACTGCCACATACATGGATGTTCTGAGCACCTTATCTTTTTTTCTCTGTGAAGCTGTTTCTTTCACTGCATTTTCTCCGATCAGTCAAGATTTACGTCCGGATATAATCCCTTTGCAAAAGTTTCGATTCCGTCCTGGGTACGTGTTGCACTTGCATACATCTCACTGAGCATGATCGGGTAAACACGTCCGTTCTTTACTGCGTCAAGGCTCTTCAGGGACTCATCATCCTGGATCACTGCAAGCTGGCTGTTCTTAACAGTTTCCGGATCATCTCCTGCATATGGCATGTAAACCACAAAGATCACGTCAGGGTTGGCTGCGATGATATCCTCTTTTCCAACGGTGGAAGCATCCGGGTTTGCAAGAGTTGCGCCTAACTGTGTTACCATATCTCCGCCAAGGCTCTTTACGCCATAGTTTGTGATGTCATCTCCAAGAGGCTCCAATACCATTACGCTTGGTTTGTCTTTTACATCTGCAGTTGCAGTAAGAGTTTTGTCGATCACTGCTTTTGCATCATCAACGATAGCCTGTGCTTTGTCCTGTACATCGAAGATCTTTCCGATATTTAAGATATCTGTGAATTCATTTTCCAGTGTTCTGTCGCCGTCCGGACGAGTATTGGTGTTGTAGTAGGTGTTGCAGCCTTTGTCGATCCAGTCTGTTACATTTCCCAGATTCTTATCAGAGAAAAGAGAGCTCCAGGATAAGATCATGTCCGGCTCCAGCATTGTTACAGTTTCAAGGGATGGGGTAAATTCGTCAAGATAATTTGTTTTTGAGAATGCTTCTTTGAGATCTTCCGGAACTTCATTATCAAGACCTGCGGTAGCTACCAGGTGGTCTTCCAGACCAAGTGCGAGCATAGTCTCAATGCTTCCCTGATATACAGCAAGGACTTTTTCCGGTGCTTTTTCATAAGTGGTTTCGATTTCGTTTCCATCGTAATCATAGGTTGTGATGGTCAGAGGATATTCTGTCTTGGTTGCCTCTGCGGAAGAATCTTCGGTGTCTGCAGACTCTGTACTGTCTTCTGCTGCCGGCTGGTTGTCTTCCTTGATGGTCTCGGAGTCTGCTCTCTCTGCGGCATAAACAGCCGGAGCTGCTGATACGGTCATTGCCGCTGCCATTACCATTGCCATGATTCTTGTGGATACATACTTGTTTTTCATTTCATTTCCTCTCTTTTCGCCTGTTTTATCTCCTGTTGCCTATGGGTAACCGAAAAGATGGGGCTTCATAAAATCTGCACGGAACACTTTGTACGGAAGCTCCCACTTACATACTGTCAAGCAGGTTTCCTGACTTACAGACTCAGAAAAAACTCTGCAAAATAAAAACTGATACACCATTCATCTTTTAGCCGATCATGAATGATGTATCAGAATTTTCTCCAGAATCTCTCTGACATCGGGATTTCGCCTTCTCACATGAGTTTCTGCAATGGCATGTGAAATCCCTTCTTCTGTATACAGTGGCCGCAACCGCTCAGGCTTTTTACCCGATTCCCTCTCACAGTATCCGGCAGCATATGTGCCGGTGATACTGTCCACTTCACAGCAATTCAATTACGCTGATACTGATTCTAACATACCGGTTTTCCAATTACAACCTTGAGGCCGGATTTTTACAGTTTTTTGCAGAAATAGTCTGCCCGGAGAGATCCCTCTCAGATCTTTTTCAGCTTGGCAAAACCGGCGAACATTTTTTTCACGCCGACTTTGTCAAAGTCTACCGTCACTTCGTAGTCTCTGCCGCCGTCTGCGATATTTTTTACGATACCGACTCCGAATTTCACATGACGGACCGTGTCTCCCTCACCATAGTCCAGGCTGTCCGCCTTCTTCACTGTGAAATCTTTTTTCTGCAGGGTGCTCTTTGCCTGGAAATTCATTTTCATCTGGGCATAGGCGCTTTTCGGAGATACGATATCATCTACCCTGGGCTTTTTCTCCTGAATGGTATGTCCAAGATCTACCAGTTCCCGTGGAACCTCCCTTACAAAACGTGACACACGGTTATACTGAGTCTCCCCACGGATCATCCGCTGTTTTGCACAGGTTAAAGTCAGTTCCTTCATGGCACGGGTGATCCCCACATAACAGAGCCTTCGCTCCTCCTCGATATCCGACGGATCACCGGACCAGATGGAAGCATACCCCGGAAAAACACCGTCCTCCATTCCCACGATAAATACATTTGGGAATTCCAGTCCCTTGGCACTGTGAAGAGTCATCAGCAGCACATAATCCTGATCCGGATCAACAGAATCGATATCTGCCACCAGTGCGATCTCCTCCAGAAATGCAGAAAGTGTTGCCGGCTGTCCGGCCTCCTCCATGGCTTCCTGGAAGGATTCTGTCTTGGAGATCAGCTCATCGATATTTTCGATCCTCGCCTGGGCCTCCTCCGTTTTCTCTGCCTCCAGTTCCTTCACATAACCGGTAAGCTCAATGACCTCTTCCAGGGTTTCACGGACTGTATAGGCCTCTGCCTTACTTTTCAGTCCCTGGATAAAGGATACAAAATCATTGATCTTTCCTGCTGCCCTGCCAATGGACGGTACTTCCTCCACCACGCGGAGCGCATCGTAAAAGCTCAGGTTCATCATATCCGCATAGTCCTGGACACGGCCGATGCTGGTGAGTCCGATCCCTCTTTTTGGCACATTTAAGATCCTGCGCACAGCCAGATCATCACTGGCATTGTCAATGGTCTTCAGATAGCTTAACAGATCCTTGATCTCTTTGCGGGCATAAAAATTCACGCCGCCGACAATCTTATAAGGAACATTTGCCAGGAGAAATTTCTCCTCAAAGAGACGAGACTGGGCATTGGTCCGATAAAGTACTGCACAGTCCTTGTACTGGAACTTCCCGTTGCGGCGCCCCTGGATGATCTCTCCTGCAACATACTCCGCTTCCTCAAATCCGTTGTTGAACTGACGGAAATGTACTTTATCGCCCTCTTCGTTCTCTGTCCAGAGGCGTTTTTCCTTACGCTCTGTGTTATTGACGATCACCTCATTGGCTGCATTGAGGATATTCTGGGTAGAACGGTAATTCTGTTCCAGGCGCACCACCTTAGCCTCAGGAAAAACCTTCTCAAATCCTAAGATATTCCCGATATTTGCTCCACGAAAACGATAGATGGACTGATCATCATCACCAACCACACAGAGATTCTTGTATTTCTCAGCAAGAAGACTTACAAATTTAAACTGGGCAGTATTGGTATCCTGATACTCATCCACCATAATATATTTGAAACGTTCCTGATAATAGTCCAGGATATCCGGATTATGCTGAAAAAGCTCCACAGTCTTCACGATCAGGTCATCAAAATCCAGCGCATTGTTTCCCCGGAGGATAGACTGATATTCCTTATACATACCGGCAATCTTCCGTGCATCCGGGTCGCCGCCTGCATTCAGCTCCATCTCTTCCGGTGTGATCAGTTCATCCTTGGCATGGGAAATCTCAGCAAGAACGCCTCGTTCCTTGTAAATCTTGGTATTGATATCAAACTTCCGGAAGATTTCCTTCATGACTGTTTTTTGGTCGTCGGCATCATAAATGGTAAAATTACTGCCAAAGCCCAGCACCTCAATATGTCTGCGCAGGATCCTCACGCAGGCGGAATGGAAGGTGGAGACCCATACGCTCTCCGCACCCATTCCCGCAATTTTATTCACACGTTCCCGCATCTCACTGGCGGCCTTGTTGGTAAAGGTGATCGCCAGGATATTCCATGGGTTTACACCCTTTTCTTCCATTAAATAGGCGATCCTGTGGGTCAGCACTCTTGTTTTTCCGGAACCGGCTCCTGCGAGGATCAGAAGTGGTCCCTCTGTATGTACGGCAGCTTCCCGCTGCATAGGATTCAATGTGTCCAAAGCATCATGTATACTCATTTTGATCTCCATTTCTTTTTCCATATGAACAGTATCTTTATATACTATCATGACTTTACTTTCCGGTAAACCCACCTCTCTGAAAAAAAGTTTCTTTACAAGTAGTATTTAAAACTATATAATAGGGAGCAGAGGTGATAATGCGATGACAGAAAACGAAAAAGAAATGATGAACAGCATTTTTGCAAAAATTGCTGAGCTTGATTATATAAAACCCGATGAAATTCCCAATATTGCTCTTTACATGGATCAGGTCACAACCTTTATGGAAGATAATCTCGCTTCCACCAAGCGTCATGATGATGACAAGATCCTGACCAAGACCATGATCAACAATTACGCAAAGAACAAGCTCCTTCCCCCGCCGGAAAAAAAGCGGTATTCCCGGGAGCATCTGCTGATGCTGATCTTTATCTACTATTTTAAGAATATCCTCTCCATCAGTGATATCCAGACCCTTCTGGGACCGATCACCGAGAAATACTTCAAGTCCGTTACAGAAAAGGACATGACTTACATCTACCAGGAGGTTTTCAGTATGGAGCAGTCACAGATCCGTTACCTGGAAAAGGATCTTATGCGCCGTTTCAAAAGTGCCGGAGAAATTTTTGAGGACGCCGACCCGGAGGATAAGGAATTCCTTCACCAGTTTTCCTTTATCTGTCTTCTTAGCTTCGACGTATACATGAAAAAAATGATCATCGAAAACATGATCGACCACATGAATTCCTCAAAAGATACGGATTCCTCAAAAAAAGACAAATAATATCCGGAGCTCACATCCGATCATAAACGTGCGTCGCCGGGCGCACCGAAAAAAAGAGACAGACGCACGATCGCCTGTCTCTTTTTCATTACAGCATTATCCGTTATCATCACGGTATGGACGTAAGCCTTATTCTGCTTCGCCGCCCTGCTCCCCGTTATCCTTCTTCATACGTGCAAATACCATCTCATAACCATCATTTCCATAGTTCAGGGAACGGTTCACACGGCTGATCGTAGCTGTGGAAGCTCCTGTTTTCTCGGAAATATCAAGGTATGTACGCTTATCAGTAAGCATCTTGGCTACCTCGAAGCGCTGAGATAAAGAAAGCAGCTCATTGATGGTGCACACATCCTCAAAAAATGTATAACACTCTTCCTTGTCCTTCAGGCACAGGATCGCTTCAAAAAGATGATCCACAGCCTCCGTCCTGATTTTTTTGCTCATTGTTACGCTCCTTTAAAATACATAATTTTCGTCTAATACAATACTGATATTTTAACACTCTAAATCGTGATAAGCAAGCCTTTTAGGGAAATTTAATAAACTATTTCACTATTTTGTCTTTCTATGGCGGACACATGATTTTCCCATTTCCACTGTCCCGGAAAACATTTGGGATTTGCTTTTTCTGCTGTGATTGGGTATACTTAAAATAATATCCAAAAGAAAAGGAGACTTATCAAATGAATCGTTTTTTCAACATGGACAACAAATTCTTCGTGTTCATGGGACGCGTAGCAGACCTGCTTCTTCTGAATTTTCTGTGCATCCTCTGCTGCATTCCGGTTGTCACCGCAGGCGCCTCCATAACAGCTCTCTACTATGTCACACTAAAGATGGCAAGAGACGAGGAATCCTATATTGCCCGCAGCTTTTTCCACTCCTTCAAACAGAACTTCAAACAGGCGACCATCATCAATATCATCATGCTCCTCACCGCTGCTGTTCTGTTTATCGATCTTCGGATCGCCAGAGTCGGAAGCGGAGCTATGTACAAAGGACTTTTCAGTCTGTTCATTGCATTTGCACTGATCTATGCGATGATCCTTCTGTACATTTATCCGATCCTTTCCAAATTTTTTAATTCCGTCAAGAATACCTTTGTAAATGCATTCCTGATGTCCGTCCGCCATCTTCCGCTGACACTTTTGATGCTTGTGATCTCTGCGTCCCCACTCCTACTGATGTGGCTTTTTGCTTATGTGAGCTACGCACGGTTTACATCCATCCTGATCATGCTTTTTATTCTGATGGGATTTTCTACGCTGGCGTACTGGAAATCGAAGATCTTTGTAAAGATCTTCGATAACTATATACCGAAAGATGAAAACGAAGAAAACGGCGAAGAGAAAAACGAACCGAAAGAGGCATAATGAAGCGCTGGAACGACAAGCCATATCATTCTCTGGACTATATGCTCCGGGAGCGATACGGCGAAAAGGTCTACCGGGTTGCATTAAACGGCGGCATGTCCTGTCCCAACCGTGACGGCACCCTGGGCAAAAAAGGCTGCATCTTCTGCAGCCAGGGCGGAAGCGGAGATTTTGCAGCAAACGCCGCTCTTTCCATTACAGAGCAGATCAACACACAGATCAAAAGTCTCTCTTCCAAACGCCCGATCCATAAATATATCGCCTATTTTCAGGCATATACAAACACATATGCTCCTGTGGAACACCTGCGTAAGATCTTCACAGAAGCCATCTCCCATCCGGATATCGTGGCACTGTCCATTGGTACCAGACCGGACTGTCTGGGAGATGATGTACTGGATCTTCTTTATTCCCTGAACCAGATCAAACCGGTGTGGGTGGAGCTGGGACTCCAGACTATCCATGAAGATACCGCCAGATATATACGGCGCGGCTATCCACTGTCCTGTTTTGATACCGCAGTAAAAAATCTCCGCGCAGGCGGCATCGAAGTGATCGTCCACACCATCCTGGGGCTTCCCGGTGAAAGCCGGAAGGATATCCTGGAAACAATGGCTTATCTGAACGCCATGGATATCCAGGGGATCAAGCTGCAGCTTCTTCATGTACTGCGTGGTACAGATCTTGCCGCTGATCATGAAGCCGGTCTTTTCCGCACTTATGAACGGGACGAGTATCTGAACCTTGTCATTGACTGTCTGGAACATCTCAGACCGGATATCGTGATCCACCGGGTCACCGGCGACGGACCGAAGGATCTGCTGATCGCACCTTTATGGGCCAGCCGCAAACGAGAAGTTTTAAACCTTCTTCATCACCGGATGAAAGAAAGAGCAAGTTTTCAGGGAAAAGCTCTCGAAGCCCTTTCCCGCAGCCAGTAAAAAGGAGGATTCTTATGGCATCACCTTTTACAACCTATAAGCTTATTATTTTATATATGCTGCAGAATTCCGATGGGGATCTCACAAATTCCCAGATTACCGATTTTATCCTGGACCGGAAATACACCAATTATTTTCAGCTCCAGCAGGCAGTTTCCGAACTTGTGGAGGCAGATCTGGTGGAAATGTCTTCACAGTCCAACCGCAGTTACTATCGACTGACCTCCGAGGGAAAAAACACTCTGAAATATTTTTCCAAAGAACTTTCCTCTGACATCAAGAAAGAAGTGGAAGAATATCTCAATTCCCTCCACTGCAAGATCGAAGAACATCTCCTGACTCCTGCAGATTACTATCCCACCAAAGAGGGTAGCTACTCGGTACGTCTGCGGATCATCGAAAGCGGCGTCAGCATCGTTGATCTCAGCATCAATGTGCCAAATCTTGCTGCTGCACAGTCTGTATGTGAAAGCTGGCCTTATAAATACCAGAATGTTTATGACAAAATAATGGAGGAGCTTCTCTGAGAGGCTCCTCCGTTTTACTTATATTCATTTATTTCGCTTCTTCGTGGATCTTCTTCATATGCTCTTTCAGTTTCTTTTCATATCCCATATCACTGAGCTCGTAAAAATGTTCTCCTTCGATTTCTGATGGCAGATACTGCTGTTTTACATAGTGATTCGGATAATCATGGGCATATTTATATCCGATACCATGACCCAGACTTTCGTGGCCACCATAATGGGCATCCTGCAGATGCACCGGAACGGTTGTCTTCTTCGCCTTCACGCAGCGCATGGCTTCCTGTATGGCATTTACTGCAGAATTGCTCTTGGGTGCACAGGCCATGTATGTAACTGCCTGGGAAAGAATGATCTGGGACTCCGGCATTCCCACACGTTCCACAGCCTGAGCTGCTGCTGCTGCCACGCAGAGAGCCTGCGGATCTGCATTTCCAATATCTTCGGAAGCAAGGATCATGATCCTCCTTGCAATAAACTTCACATCTTCTCCTGCATAGAGCATTTTTGCCAGATAATAGACTGCCGCATCCGGGTCGGAGCCTCGCATACTTTTGATAAATGCGGAAATAATGTCGTAATGATTGTCTCCGTTCTTATCGTAGCGCACCACACGCTTCTGAATGCACTCAGAAGCCACGTCAAGGGTCAGATGGATCTTCCCGTCCTCTGACCTGGGTGTTGTAAGGATTCCCAGTTCTACGGCGTTTAAGGCGCTTCTGGCGTCTCCTCCTGCCATATCTGCCAGAAACTCCAAGGCATCCTCATCAATCACAGCATCATAACTCCCCATTCCTCTTTCCGGGTCGTTCACTGCCCGCCTGATCAGTTCCTTCACTTCCGGGATCTCCAGAGCTTTCAGCTCAAAGATGATAGATCTGGAAAGGAGCGCACCGTTTACCTCAAAATATGGATTCTCAGTTGTAGCTCCGATAAGAATGATGGTTCCGTCCTCCACAAACGGAAGAAGGTAATCCTGCTGGCCTTTATTGAAACGATGGATCTCATCGATGAACAGAATGGTCTTTTTTCCATACATGCCGAGATCGTCCTGTGCCTGCTTTACAACTGCTTCCATATCTTTCTTGCCTGCTGCTGTTGCATTGATCTGGGTAAAGCTGGCGCTTGTGGTATTGGCGATGACTTTTGCCAGGGTGGTCTTTCCGGTTCCCGGAGGGCCGTAAAAAATAACAGATGTCAGCTTATCCGCCTTTATGGCACGATACAGCAATTTATCTTTTCCTACGATGTGCTGCTGTCCCACCACCTCATCCAGCGTTCGCGGACGCAGCCTGGATGCAAGAGGTGACTCCTGATCCAGCGTTTTTGACTTTGCGTATTCAAATAAATCCATGGCTTTCACTCCTGTATTTTCTGTAAAAAGCGGATATTCACGATCCGTATTCTTTTCATAGATCTGTATCCGGCAACGATCATTTCATTTATTTCCGGCATACGGACAGATTCCTTATTTTTATAATTTTACCTGTTTGCACATAAAAAAGCAATCGTTTCTGCCTTTTCGGCAAATCACAGTTACATCACCAGCAGCTGATCTGCAGTTACCAGGTCATATCCTTCTTCCGTAAGCATATCCGCGATCTCCAGGGCCGCTTCCACGGATGTAGAAAAGCTGTCATGCATCAGAATAATGGAGCCATCCTTCACTTCCCGCTGAACGA
>OHYB01000560.1_pt1 | contig 17899 bp, 10 predicted proteins | sample 1580181 | NCBI WGS metagenome assembly OHYB01 (sample SAMEA3882510, study PRJEB24775) | human gut metagenome | biome: human-associated habitat; feature: intestine environment; material: feces | place: Netherlands | collected 2009/2010
CGTGCGACGCTCTGAACGCTCAAGCTGTGGCTGTACGGGAGTATCATTATCAGACGGGACAGGTCATGACTGGAAAAGGGGACAAGCCTTTTCTATGAACACAGACATTTCTCGCTCGCTTACAGGGCAGGAAATAAGGTCGTGGCGTGTCTGCTCCAACGGCTCGCTGTCCGTCTAACGTATCTGACCGCTTTATTCACTTATCAAAGAACGCTTGAAAGAAGAAATCTCCCCTACACCATTAATACAAATAGAAAGGTGCATTTTGGCAAAAATCGCTTTGCTTTCTTCCTTTCACACCATATAGGGACAGCAAAGTGCTGTTTGCTAAGTTGATTGATAAAAAAATTTCACTTTTTTCCTCTTTCACTCCATATCAGTCCGCTAAAAGACGATTTGTTGCAAAAATGCTTTGCTTTTTTCCCTTTCACTACATATAGGGACAGGAAACGGCGTTTTGCTTCCATTTTTGAAAAGAAATTTCTCTTTCTACTCCATATAGGGACAACAACATGCGATTTAATGACTAAATCCAGAAATTTTTTTATCTTTCTTCTTCCACACCATATCTGTCCAGCAAGTAGCTGTTTGTTAAGCTGGAAGCGAAAAAAATCAAGATTTCTTCTTTCTATCCCATATCTGTCCGCTGACCGCCCAAATAATGACTGTTTGCGGAAATTTCTTGAAAATATTTTCCAATCAAAAATACCACTATTCCTTAGAAACAGCGGTATCAGCCTATAATCACATCGGATATGTCGGTTGTCATTTGCTTGATTTTCAATTCTTGTTTGTCTGTCAATCTCGTCTGCCTGTCGATTGCTTCCAAGTAGTTCGCCCCCGTTTCCTTTTCAATCTCCTTTATCATCAGCAGAGAGGGCATGACCTGCCGTTCCAGCCAGCGTATCGTCTTATCCATGTTGACGGCAACAGGTGTCATGATGAACGGGAGGGAAGCGGTCATATTCTCAATGAATATATCCCACAGGATATAGTCGGGAAAGTCCACTTGCATGAGGACAAGGCTTGCAATGGTCTGTTCGGGATTTCTTGAAAAAATAAGTTCTTCCACCGCCTGTCCTGCCTTTTCATTTTTTAGTCGGATTTCAAGACGGTTCTTGATGTCGGTCTGTATGCCTTTGTTCCTCTGCTCTTTTTCTTTCTCGTACAGGCAGAAGTAGATAGGGCTGTTCTTTGAACCGATATAAAAGGTCTTTGCGGTATCTCCCTTTGCCCCCGACAGTTTTCCACTGTCCACGCCCTCATATTTCCTTGAGCGTTTCCATACCTTATCGGCGTAATAGCGTTCTCTTAGGATTTCTATATCCAGCAGTCCGCCCATATCATTGACAGCCAAGTCAAGACGCTTAAAGATACCCTCATAGTCCATACAACGGCTCAAAAAGTGATACCAGCCTGTTTTCCTTGCCTGTAGGACGTGTTCCAAGTGCCGACAGCCCATGCCCTTTAATTCCAGTAAAACGCCTATAGAAGCGTCTTTGGAAGCGGTAACAATAATCTCGCCATAGCGGTATAGTTCTTCATAGCCGAACAGCCCGTAATCTTCATGGATAAAGTATTCAGCTTTCATAGCTAGCACGTTTTTGATAATCTCCAATGCGTCCGTAGTAGGGAAGCGGACACGCAGATAATCAATATTCAGCGTAAAAGGCTGTGTGCATTTGCAGTAGTCCAGATAATGCAGGAGCGTATGCTTCATTTCTTTGCCGGCTCTTGTTTTCCCGTTCTCAATCTCATTCAGGTTTTGCCTGCTGATGTGCAGTTCCTTTGCCAGTCTGCTTTGGGAATAACCGCAGGCGTTCCGTTTTGTTTTCAATGCTTCGATAAATTCCATGTCATTCATGTTCATTCCTCCAATCAAAAAAGGCATACGCCCATAGGAGCATACACCTTGTATTTTTTGCTTCCGATATGCTGTTTTCGACCTGTCGGGTAGAAATGACAGGGTGTGAAGTGCAGTAAGTTCTTATAACTTCGTACATCGTTTCATATCGGGATTTTTGTAATTGTTTTGTGCCTTGTTTCTTGTAATAGTACCCCCCTGTTAGATAACGGGGGCTTTGTAAGGCTCGCAAGCTCGCCCAACCGCCGAAGTGAACCGTCCGCTCGCCAGCAAGCTGGCGTGGCGATATGTCTTACGACCGCCACCGCTGGCGGATCACTCCGTCGGTAGAAAGCTTTTTCCTGTAAAACTATAACCTTGACATATCTATAACTTTACTACATTCATTTACCAATCTATCATCATGTGTAGCTAAAATGACTATTGCTCCATTTAAAGCACATTCTTTAAGTAACTTAATTACTATTTGTCTATTTTCGCTATCAAGAGAAGCCGTAGGCTCATCAGCATAAATTATAGAAGCGTTTTTCAAAATTGCTCTTGCTATTTTAATCAGTGTTGCATTATTAGTATCAACTATTTTATCCAATTCTAATGCCAATTCTTCTTTAGTTATCAATGTATTTGCAATATTTATTTCAAACTGTTCATTGGTATTAAGTGGTATTTGTTCTTGATTGGATACTATATTTTGAAAAATTAAAACATAACTAAAAATTGCCAACAAAAAACTTGTTAATCTTATACTAATTTTATTCATTTTAATTTATTACCTCCCTATTTCCTCGAGTTATTATACCATATTTAATGGTACGATTTTATTAAATTTTGTCAAAGAATTATTTTTTGATATTCCATAGTATCGAGCATTGATAATTCTATATTATTTCTGCTTATGAACAGATTACTTATCAGCCTATGGTTGTAAAGAGTGCTAACGCATTGCATACGCAACAAGCTCTTGACAAACCATAGTCTAATAAGTCTTAAGATAATCAAGCAGAAATGATATAGTATGCTGTTTCACGACATAGAAAAGGACGCTCTGTTTCAAGCGTCGATTTCTTATAACTCTGTATTTCTCTTTATAAGTCGTTACATAGGGCTCTTTCATTTGTTGTAATTTCGTTGTAAATTTCCTTATTTCCCTCTTGCTATTTTGCTGATAAACACTGTATTTATGCGGTTTTTCTTAATTTAGTATCTGTTTTTAGGTATAATTAAAGATATAGTGTATGAACATAAAATACTTGTTATAATTTATGATAAATATAAATATGACAGGTAGGCTGGTAGCAATTATGTGTGAGAGAAAAACATTTGAATGGTTTTTAAGATATAGATATTCGAAAGCAAATAAAGCGGTAAAAATATTTAATATGAAAGAGATTATGTTGAATGAAGAATAAAAAGAATTGCTGTTAATAGGTAATTGCTTAAGTTTATGTGCTCATGAACATAGTAGTAATAAAAGGTGACATGAAAGAGTAAATTCCATTCTGCATTCTGTTTTAATTTCGCTGAAATAACAAGAGATTTGGAAAAGGTAAAATAACAAGAGTTTCAAGGGATGAAGCTTCATAAATGGTATTATCAAAAAAGAAATTCTATAGCACATTATAGGGCGATACATGAACCTGTTAAGTTAGATGCCGCAGATTGGAATACAATGATAAAATTTAATTTTGAAGTTATAGAATACTTATATGATAAATAATAAAAAGAAACTTTAGAAATGTTGATACATAGCCGATTGGTTCAATACGAGTCAGTCGGCTTTTTCATACCCATTTTTATACATAGCCAGTCCCGTAAAACGGATTGGCTATGTATAAAAATGGGCTTTAGCCTGTTGAGTGAGATGGAGTTTTTCGCTGTTCCGAAAAATGGAATTTCACTCAACATTTAACCACCCGCTATGCGGGTGTGCGTCGATTGTTATACAAAAAAATTACCTTTCGATTTACAATAAAGTTGTTCAGGCTATATTGCAGAAAGGAAAGGTAATTTATGGCGAAGAAAGAAAATTCACTCGCACATACGAAATGGATGTGCAAATATCATATCGTCTTCACACCAAAGTATAGACGAAAAGTAATTTACAATCAATACAAAGAGGATATAAGAGATATTATAAAGCAACTGTGCGGTTATAAATGAATATTACAGTGCGGCAGAGCCGCCAGTCCGGTGTGGCGAGAGCCACCTGTCCGGACTAACGGAGCCACCTCATTTTGTTTATTAAGTTACTTTGCCATTGCTGGATCCAGTCCATATACTTCTCTCATAGAGAGGTCTTTAGATGGGTCAACACTTTCAATATCGATCTTATAGGAATCATACGATATACGATCCATGATGGCATCGGCAAGAGTACTTTCACCATCACAGATTTGCTGGTACCATTCACTTTCACGGAATTGAGAACAAAAGATTGTTGAAGATTTTTTACGTCTTTTATGTATCAGTTCAAAAAGATTTCTGGCTTCAGCTTCAGTCAGTTTAAGAAGCAGCCACTCATCAAGGATCAGTACTATTGGCTTGGTATATTTCTTCAGGACAGTCGAGAAAGTTCCATTGTCCCTGGCAGCCTGTAAGTCCAATAATAGATCAGGAAGTCGTACATACCGTACTGAGTAATAGTGCTTGCATGCTTCCATGCCAAAGGCACAGGCCATATAAGTTTTACCACTTCCGGTTGCTCCAGTAATAAAGATGTTCCGGTATTCTGTAATGTATTCACAGGTTGCCAGACGATTGATCAGTGCTTTGTTCAGCTTTCGTCCAGAATGGTAATCAATCGCTGCGATGCTGGCATCTGGCTGTTCAAACTCAGCCTGGCGGATCAGCCTTTTCAGACGATTGTTTTTACGGTTGCTATACTCGACATCAACAAGCATGCCGAACCGATCTTCGAATGGAACTTCCTTCATTGCAGGATCATCCATCTGGATGCGGAATGCATCTGCCATAGCAGTCAGACGCATTTCAATAAGTTTATCGATTGTACTTTGATTTGTCATGATTGTTTACCTCCATAGTATCTGGCTCCTCTGGTTATGCCGTGTGGTTTTTCTACTTGAGATGATTCTGATTCGGTATCAGGTGCATCCTTTGTTGCAGCCAATAGATTTTTGATACTTTTATAGCTGGGTTTACCGGAATAAGAGAGCGCCTTAGCGCAGACCTGTTCCAGTTTTTCTGGCGAATATTTTTCTGCCAGTTTCAGTAAGCCCATGCAGCTTCTGTAGGATTGCTGTTCAATCCTGCCGGAGGTAAGTATTGCATCGACAACCTTACTTGTGTTAATTCCAATCGAATCAGCCCACTTACGGAACCGGTCACCGTTCCATTCCAGATATTTCTGGTGTTCCTGCGGCATATGTTCTGTCACTGTAGAATACTGACCGCTTCGTCCATAGAGTCGTCTGTGAGAGGCAATACGATTGTGATTATAAAATATTTCAACCGTTGTATCTGTTATACGCACATCAACCTTATTTTTGATATACTGATAAGGCACGGAGTAGAACATTCTGTCTACTGCGATGTGATAGTTAAACTGGACGGTGGCTTGTTTCCACTCAGCCAGTTCAAAAGGTGTAGCAGGCAACGGAGCCAGTAATGGCATTTCTTCCCCAAGAAATAAACTGAGTCTGCTACATTCCTTTTTCTGAAATTTACGGGCGTTGTAGGCATCCAGTTTTTCACGGATTGAAGCATTTAATTCTGCAAGAGAGAAAAACTGCTCATTGCGAAGGGCTGCTGTTATCCATGTGGATATCTTTCCTACTGATCCCTCTACATTCGGTTTATCCTTGGGTTTCCGGACTCTGGCCGGAAGGATGGCGAAATTGTAATGTTCTGCCATCTCATGATAAGTTGTGTTTAAGGCAGTGTTGTACCAGTCACTCTTTTTATGATTCACTGCGGTTGTACAGTTATCAGAAACGAGCATAGGTGTGACACCTCCAAAGAAATCAAACATCTGGACATGAGCTTTGATCCAGTTGTCAGTTTTCTCATTCATATATGCTTTTACAAAAGCATACTGACTGTAAGTTAATACACCTACAAATATCCATGCATCTGTGATTTCTCCGGTGTCCGGATCAATGATGTGGGCAGGGTCACCGGCCCAGTCAACTTCAATCTGTTCACCTGGTTTTCTGGGGATATGCATGGTAGCCCTGCGTTTTTCTTCATCCTTCTGGATGTAGTAGCAGAACTGAGAATACATTAGAGGCTCTTCGCTGCTCATGCGGCACTCCTCACAGTATTCTACCCAGAGAAGCTTTTTGTTTACACCATTTCGCAGAAGTTCTTTGCGAATGTAGTCAAAGTTTGGCATGCGTTTATTCGTTGCCGACTTATCCTTAGGAAACATCAGCTCCTCTAATGCGCTGTCGGTCATGTCGAAATCCAGCGGCCATGAAAGCTTGATTTCCGCTGCCTTTTTCAAAACCTTAGCGACTGTGTTTCTGGATACACCGCAACTCTGTGCGATGTTCCTCTCACTGAATCCTAAGCTTTTCAAGCGTAGGATTTCACGATACTTGGTCATAACTTACGACCTCCTTTATCTGTATTCACACCAAGGGTGTGTATTTACAGTATAAAGGAAATATATGTAATAGAGCCCAATAAGGTGGCTCTGAATTACCGGAATATATGGCTCTCATTCTCCGGAATGGTGGCTCTCAAAGTCCGGACAGGTGGCTCAAAGAGCCCCGGAATAATCAATCATTCAACATATTCGTTGCCTTCACTGCTGCATAATCATTTCCAGCAGTACATTTTCCCATCAGCCTTTCAAATCTTGTTTTATACTTTTTCTGATAACCAACCTCTTGCAGATCTTCATAAATTTCTTCCATATGCTGATAGATATTTTCCCACTGTTCCATACGAATTCCCATTACCCGTACAATATCATTTAATCCAATTGCTGTTATCGTATTTTTTCCGATTTTTTCATCATCTATACCTACTAGTCGAAATGGATTTTTCTTTGCCAGACCTATATAATCTGCTGGTTTATCCATACAGGGGTTTACGAGCCGATCTTCATTATCATTTTTCTTTCTGTTACATCGCAAACAAGCTGGAAATAAATTTTCCCACTCTACCACTAACCCTTCATGCGACTTTTTAGGTAAGAAATGGTCAATCGTTACATCTTTCGATTCAATTCCCAAAGCACATTCACAATACGAACATTTTCCATGGCTCATTTCCAGCAGTGCTTCTTTTAATGTTTTTTTTATTTTAGGTGAATTCCAGACATCTTTTTCTTTATCCTTTTTATATAGTTCTGTGAGCTCTTCTTTTACTTCATCAGTAAGCTCTTTCGGGCATTCTCCTCTATTGAGTTTTATCATCTGGTTCAATCATCTCCATGTCTAACTTCATAATCTTTCTTTCCTGACTCTCCGGATGTGTCATTTCCAGCAGCTTTTTATATAGATTTTTTGCCAGTTCATAATCTTCCGCATCTACCGCATCTGAGAATTGTTTGATCAGCATATTATACAATGGAGTTTTTCGCTCAACCCCCATCATCTGTTCCTGTATATTTTCAATACTCCAGCCATTATAATTTCCCTGTTCGCCCGCATATTGCATTTTACTGATGTCATAGATTTCACTTGCTGCTAATGCCTGAATGATAAACGGGGAATGCGTTGAAATGATAAACTGACATTTAGGAAAAGTCCTTCTCAGATCTTCAACGATTGTTTTTTGCCACTTTGGATGAAGATGCAGATCCAATTCATCAATCAATATAACCGCTTCCTCTTCCAAAGGATTTACAGACTGCGGATTTGCAATCGCAAGTCGTTTTGCAATATCTGCCACTACTGAAAGAACTGCTTTATAGCCACCACTTAACTGGTCAATCTGCAGATCAATTCCTTCACTATTTGTCAGAAGCATTCTTGACGGATTTAACTCTATTCGTAAATTACTATAACCTGGGATCATCCTCTCCAATGCTGTCCTGACACAATCAAGTCGTGGATTTTTATAATCGGGGTTTTCCCTCAGTCCTCGTAATTCAATGTCTTCCTCTGTCTTAAACCAATCATAGAAATCCCTGAAATAATTAACATTGTCAAAGCAGTTCCGTAAAGAATCCATCACTTCAAAATTCTTGATATGTCCACGTCTTGGAACCTCTCTTATAATCCTGTCTGTTCCATAATAAAGAACTAATGGCAGATATCCGGCTGTAACACATTCTATATATTTTTGTTTTAATTTTTTCAAATCATTCCCATTTTGTCCTCTTATCTCAATTGCTTCATCATAAGGAAAAATGGAAGCTTTTCTCCTTTTATTGGTCCATGTGTATTTTGCACCTTCAAGATCAATACCAAGCGTTACCGCTACACTTGAAGTTCCTTCTTTAATATCCGTGTTACTTAAATCACATTGTTTCACAGCCTCCCCGTTTACTGCACGCAGTACGGGAACAAACGCTTTGGTGATGGACTCCAGAATCGTTGTTTTACCGCTTCCATTGTCTCCAATTAAAGCCACAAAATTTCTATTTGCGAAATCTAATGCTGCAGAACGCATATTTCTAAAATTTATTATCTCTAAAAAATCTATTTTCACTGTATCACCTTCTACATTCTATTGTAATATCTGCATTATACCGCATACGCCAGTTTACCCGCAACCGTTTTAATTATTATATCCTACATTTTTATAATCACAGCACAAAGCTCTGCCATTCCATGCATTCATGAAAGGCAGCTCCTGTTTCTCTATTTCTTGTTCATTATCCTCTTCAACTTTCTGACACTGATCTCGATTACATCATAAAATAGAGATTCTACCGTCTCCCTGTCACATGTAAATCTTCTCTTTATCTCAGGTCATAATTTTTCGATTTCAATATCTAATGTTTTAGAAATTACATAATCTGCGACAGAAAATGTTCTTGCCAAAGCTATTGACTCCATATTACTTGCCCTTTCTTATCTTTTCCCTTTAATGCACATCATCTTTGCTGCAAAGTGTACGATATGCTTCTGCATCCTCCGGCATATCGTTCCTTTCATATATCTCAGCAATATATTCGGCTGTCAGCAGAACATCTTCATATGCTTCCAGTTCATTGTCTATTTCCATAGAAGCCCGGTAATTTTCCAGTGCTTCATTATCCCTATGGAGCTTATCATACACAAGACCTAAATTAAAATAACCGATACTGATTTGCCCGTGTATTTCAGGAAGGGTCTCTTTTTTAATCGCCAATGCCTCACTAAATATATCTGCCGCATCATTAAGTATTCCCATTTCATAATAAATCAGGGCAAGATTATTTAAACTGATTGCATAGTCCAAACTCCTCTTCCCATAAATATCTTTGCGTATATTCAACCCTTCTGTGCATATATCAATAGCATCTTCGTATCTTTCCATCTCCCGATATGCAGTTGACAGGTTATCATATACTGTTGCCAGAAATGCTGAATCCTCTGTAGAATTTTCACGGTACTCCCGTATAACTGTTTCAAATAGTGAAATAGCTTCGCCATACCTTTCTTCACTGGCATAGACCTGAGCAATATTATTTTTTGTTGCCAAAACCATCGGATGATCTGATGCATAAATCTCTTCTCTTATACACAGCGCACATCCATACAAATCTTCTGCTTTCGGATAGTCTCCTTTACTCCGGTATACAAGCCCCAGATTATTATAAATATCTGCTTTAAATGAAGACGGACCTGGCCAGATTTTATCCGCAATTTCTAAAGCCTCATTTAAACAATCCAGTGCTTTATCATATTCTGTAAGTTCATAATAGATCAATCCAATACTTCCATAGGATTGAATAATGTCTGGATGCTCTCTCTTTAATGTTTTTTGTTTTATTTCTAAAGCTTTTTGAAATAGGGAAAGTGCTTCTGAATATTTTCCCATATTATCATAAAGCAACGCATACCCATCATAAAAGGCAGCCATTTCCGGATGAGGCTTGTCCCCATAAATCTGCTTCATCCCCCGTTCCGCCTTCTGATAATAGGATCTTGCCTTGTCGTAATCTCCCGGATATCCACGCTCCCTAAAAAAAGAAGCCATATCGGAGTAATGTGTACTCAACTGTAGAATATCGGTTTCCGGATTCCGTTCAAATTTGTCTGCCGCCCAGAAATATAATGCTTCAGCGCGATCCGATCGGTTCAGTTTTACATATATTCCTGCCAATAACTTTATAAGCACAACAACTTCAATATCGTCGGACGAATAATATTTTTTACGGATTGCCAGAGCTTTCCTCAAATACGAAAGAGATTTTGAAAATTGATACATATTATAGCTTACGTCTGCAAGATTGTAGTAATCTGAAGAAACGGTAATGGAATTCGGCCCGGACACTCGTTCATCTATTTCTAATGCCCTTTGAAAAAACTGATACGCATTATCATAGTTTCCTATATCATAATAAATATATGCAAGATTTGTCAGGAACTCTGCATCCTGTTCATTGCACAAATGGTTCCATAGCACATCCGAAATGGACCATGAAAACGGAATCAAATAAGACTTTTCTGCACCATGTTCCTGCTCTCCACAATCCATTTCTTTTGTAATGGAATGGATCACATATCTGCATTTTTCATATAAATGCTCCTCATTCTGAAACCGTATAGCAGAAGCGATAACAGAATGCATGATATATGTTGAAACAAGCTTTCCGTCGCTTTTAAGCCAACCAGTCTTTACCAGATATTCCAACTGTGACTTATGTTGAATCTCAATCCAATTTCTCACAGCTTTATATTGGAATGGGATTGCCGGTATCACGGAAAGCTGGCACAGCAAATCCTTATCTTGGATACGACACTTTGAAATCGTAAATAAGATTTTTAATTGTTCTGTTATCCTCTTTTCCGATTTCAATGATGGATGATGCGAATCAACATTTTCATTACTTATTCGAAATCCTTTTTGAACAAGCAACGCATAAAACTCCTGCAAAGTTTTTTCTTCCATATTAGCTGTCTTTGCCAAAAGCTCCAGCATTACCGTATGATATTCTATTAATCCCAGAATCTTATCCAAGTAATGATTATCGTGATCTCCCACATAATAATGATAAAAGATATCCCGGCAGTCTTCCTCTGGCAAATGGTCTACGGAATATCTATAAAGCCCGCCAATCTTTTCAGTTCTACTCGTTACCAGTATCCTGCAAGGCAGGTCTCCCAATCTTTCAATATCCGAATCCTGTTCTATCGTTTCCACATTATCAATTACAATCAGCAGCTTCTCGCGCTGGGTTTGTATCACATTGTATATATGTTCCCATGCCTCCTCCCTGTCTGTATACCCTTTTGTATCATGAAACGCCTCAATCAGAGAATCTTTCAACTTTCCATTTATATATGTAACCCAAGCAATCTGATAAACGCCTGTAACATCACAGGACATGGAATAGATTTTTTTCAAAAAAGATTTTGCCGTTTCCGTTTTGCCTATCCCGCCTATCCCATATAGAAGTACCGATTTCCCGGATAAAACAATGGTAGTCCATAATTCATTTTCAAGTATCGTTCTGTCCACATAGAACGAATCAATATCTGTAGGCGGATCAGATATATATTCCGGTTTTTCCTGCTGGGCTTCTTTATTCTCTTTCATAACAGTCTGCAACAATGCCAATACCTGGTCTATTTTTTTATCCTGTTCCCTTTGCAGTTCGCCACTTAACTGTATGTTATTCATCATAAACATAGGATACAAGATGTCATCTTTTATGATTTGATCCTGAAAAGTGCGATACCACGCTAGGATATCATTCTGCTTTGCATATGAAGAATAGCCGTGCAATATGTTTGAAATCCGCTTAGGTGTTAAATACCCTTCCCGGCACCACGCATCAAAAATATATTCGCAAATTGCAGCGGATACATCTTCAGTAGTCCCTTTGCAAAGATACTCTCCAACACTTTTCTCGATTGCTCCATATAACCTGCATTCAAACGAATCAGGTCTATCACCTATTTTCTTTTTCAATTCTGTCCAGATTTTTCCGGTACCGATATCCGCGGCTTTCTCCGTCAGATAACCGATTACCGTAAATCCGGCAATCTCTTTTGTTGCTGCTGATATAATGATTGATGCCAGGCCCATATGTACCCCTCCACATTCTCAACTTATGACAGGTTCATCATCAAGTAATTACTTCCGAAGTTGCTCCTTTACCAAATTCCCTTTTCATAAATTATCATACAAACAAATCCGTCTTGTCAATAAAGTATGGAAAATATCCCTGATTCTCCTTTACAATTTATAACATTTCTATTTCTCTGGCACACATTATTTGAACATACCAAAACTCTTCTCACTCTTTCCGGCCGCTTGCATTCTTAATAATAGCAATGATCGCCAGAACTATTTTCTGGTCGCACTGTTTCAAGCCTCTATATAATTCAACCAGATCGTAATATTCCTCCAACGTTTTACCCATTTCTACTGCACCTACTACATCTCTTTTGACATCTGATGTTCCAAGCAGGTAATCCGTTGTCACATTAAAATAAGCTGCCACCTTTTTAAGAGATTCCACTTTGATAGATGCAATGTTCCTTTCATATTTACTAAGCTGCTGCTGTGTTATTTCTAATTCTATCGCCAAGGTTTCCTGTGTTAAGCCCCCTTTTTCACGGAGCTGTCTGATACGATTTTCCATAATCAATCTCTCCTCTGCTTATTCATAATATCATGCTAACTCAAACAGCATATTTTGATACAAATAATAGGAGTAACCAGATACTCAATTATCATTTTCTCTTGCATTACCATAACTCCAAAACAGAGGTATTTCTTCGTCGATGGTCTCACATCTATGAAACAGTACTTCTGCCGGACTGCAACTCCATTATCCTGATCAATAACGGATAATTCCTAATTATCTATCATTGTAATTTGTCCATACAAGCAATGAATTATATAACTATCTATATTTGGCAGGAGATAATGTAAATGAATGATTATTCAGATATTAAAATCGGAAAAATGATCCATCAAATGAAAATACATCAATCTGATGAAAATGATGGAATAACTTTATTCTTAGGGGCAGGATGCTCTTTAGCAAGTTCACCTCATGACATTTCTACATATGGTATTGTAAAAAACATTGTGGAAACTCAGCTTGAAGATATTTCTGGAATGCCTGATACCTGGAATGAATTATATAAAACATTCATAAATATCGCGTGGAATGGATTGGGTAAAAAAGATAAGATAAATTTATTGAAGCCGTATTTCAATGATTTAAAGCCTTCAGAGGGATATCTTGCAATAAAATATTTGATTGAACATGGTTATGTTCAAAATATAATTACAACAAATTTTGATCCATTAATTGATAAGATATTAGAAAATATTCCACATCGAAAAATCGTAGGAGAACTAACTAGTGAACTGGGTGATAATCCCAAAATCACGTTTATCAAAGCTCATGGAGATTTAAAATATGGCAATCTTCGTTTTTCACCATTTGAACTGCAAAAATTACCTGCTGAATTAGAAAATAAAATTCGTCAGTTAACAAAAGGGATTGTAATTGTTGTTGGATACCGTGGGCAAGATATTGGCATCATGAATTCATTAAACACATCTGATGATCATTGTGCCTTTTGGGTGAGTCCTACAAAGCCAGAAATATATGATGGATATACAAATGACCCTATTTATGACTGGATGAAAAAACGCAATTCAGAAGGAAACTTTATTTATGGAGAATACGGTGATTTTAATATCCTATTTCCCACATTAGTAAGAAAATTGTCTGCATTACCGAATGAAACTTTTAAAACGGTTGAAATTTGGAAGAACAGTTTTTTGTTTGATACAATATCATTAAGTAAACGAATTTCATTAGTATTCTCAATTTTACTAAAAATCGAACATGAATTACTAGATATATATGAATGGAAAATACAGGCCCCCTATTTTTCAGAAGCTTCTTCTTCACTGTTGTCTATATTAATTAATATTTGTCAGGATAAAATTCTTCCTCAAAATAGTATATCTAAAATAGCCAATGGTGTTGAAGCCTTAATATTAGCCTTTGCATTAGACATTTATGCTCAAACACAAGGTTATCCTATAGTTCCGATAAAGTTTATTGATAATATCAAAGCAAGATATGAAATATATCCCGATGCCCCAAGACTTAATGATGATTTTTGGGATTTGTTAAAAAGATTATTTCTTATAGAGAAAAATGCTCAAAATTACTATGAGATTATTGTAACTTTTGACATAAATAAAGATTTTTCATATGTTTTGAAAAAGGGTGAGTTCTCTGAAATACAATCATTATTTTCTATGATTAAAATCATAGCATTGTTTGAAAAAACTGCTTTTTCTCACAATAAACTTCCATCCTATGAATATCGTGCCAAAATATTATTAGAAAATAATTGTAAGAAAATAGAGCCTTCTGCTCGAGCTACAACTATAACGTTGGAGGATTTAACTCAGGAAGATGATCGAATACTTCGTAAATATCTTTTAGATATGTATGCTCCTTTTCATAGTACACTTGGAACACGTCAAACATATTTTATAGAAAGTATTTACATAGTTTATGATGTTGACAATAAATCTGGTCAAGAATTAGGCTTATATGATGAACTTTTACAGAAAAGCAAGGAATTTTGCTGCAATTTTTTCGAAAAAATTAATTTAGAAAATTTTATCATCACTGATGTAGTTAATGTTCTGCATGATTTTCTCGATTCTATAAATTCTGGATTTATGCTCTTAGGTGCTAGTGGCAGTGGAAAAACCACTTTGTTGGGATATTTAATAAAAAACCTCCAGAATACAAGTAACTTCGTTATACTTCCATTTAGCGGAAGGGAACAACGTTTATTACAAAGAGGGATCAACGTATTTTCTAATTGGTTTTCCGATTTTGAAAAACTTGAAGTAATTAATAAGTTATTTCTATGCAGGGAGCAAACACTGGTATTAGTTTATGATGCGTTAAATGAAATGCCTGGGAATTTTAATTTTTTACAGGACAATTATAATGGATTAATAAAATTTACAGAAATGTTATCACAAAAGGAATATCGCAATATCAAAATTATTCTTTCTTTAAGAACGGACTCATATCTTCAATTGCGTCAAAATGAAGCACTCGAGCCTAGACCAGGTGTATTTTATACGCCTTTGGCAGAAAATAGAACTATTTTTCCACTATATCAACTTCCAGTTTTTTCAGAATCTCAGACTTTGGAATTACTTCAAAAGGAAACATCCTTAAATCGACAAATTTTGAAAAAATTATACCATGAGTTTTCTAGTATATTACAAACACCTTTTTATATTCAATTATTTGGACAAATTTTATGTTCTTTCTCTGATTTGGGTGAAAAAGAATTTGCCATTTTTTCATTGAAATGGTATGATACAATTTTTAATAATATTGCCAAAGATGAAGTGATACAAAACGAGCTATCGAATGTTACAGAAGCAATTATTTTAGTAAAATATCAATATGAAGGAAGAAAAGTGTTCATAAACGATATTGTTAGAAAAATGCATATTGCAAAAGAAAAATTAGAAAAAGACATATTAAAACTGCAATCTTCTGGTATTTTAGCATACGAAAAAACAACGGGACAGATAAATTTTTCACATGAAAGTTATGAACAAATCTTTTTGACAAAATATTTAACACAGATAGATAATCCGGAAAATTTTTGTGCATCAATTTATGAAAAACAAAAAAGTCCTACAATTTTAACATTATCCTTATTAGACTATTTAAGGATTCAAAAATATTTTAATTCAGAGAATTATTTAAATATTTTATTACGCTTTCTTACAAGGGATAATTATTCATTAACAAAAGTACTTATAGAATCAATCTTAAAAATGCAGGAAGAACAACCTGTAGAAGATTTCTGGATTGCATTGTTTAACAAAATTGATTATAGAATCGGTTTAGATTATCATTCAAAATTTTTAATAGCAATCTTACAGGAAATAAATAATCTTTTGGATGAGAAGCAACAATTTTCAATTAAAATATTGGATTCATTAAATCCTATTATTTATACAACATATAATATAAATCCTATTATTGATTCTGATGACCAGGCCTATTATGAATTTATCTATGCAAAATATTTATATGTTTTTGCTTATAAATTTGAAAATGACGTGTTTTATCAAGCCAAAGTTCACTGTGCTAAAGCAAGTAATTTGTTGATTGCTTCAAAAAATAGCTTGCATGATGATATTGACATTTTATATGCTATTCTTCTCAGATATGAAGGTAAACTTAATGATTCTGTAGAACTTTTAAAAAAAGTGCTTGATAACCAATTAAAACATTTAGTCCCGGATAAAACATGTCAAACAGCATTAGAATTAGGTGCAATTTACAGAGAATTAACACGATTTGATGATGCTATGACAGTTTATGAAAAAATAGAAAATACATGTAGTTTATCTGCGTATTGGAATGCTCGGTTAAAGTTAAACACAGGAATCATTCTAAAAAATAGACTGCAATTAAGAATTTCTGAAGGAAATGTAAGTTTTTCCGATTATGAAAATTACAAAAAAACTGAAGAATTTTTTAAATTTGTTTACCATTATGCCAAAACATGTGACGATGTTCTGCTGCAGTTAGAAATTCAAGCTGAATTAATTGAACTATGTGCCATAGCCCAATATTTTCAAATTAATAGTGTATCATCGGCGAGAAACTATATAACTGAAATGGAGAAAACACTAAAAAAATATCCTGTCCCATTAAGGAGAATACAATATTATAGGATGCTGGCACGTGTTCAGATATTAGAAAAAAATTATGAGAAAGCTCTTAATTCTTTACGAGAGGGGTATCAGTTATCTATTAAATACAATATTCCATATAGGGCTTGTGACTGCTGCAGAAAATTTGCACAAATTATTCTTGAGCATAACAGATCAGATATTTCATTATTACGAGAGGCCCAAAGGTATATCGCTTATGCTATAAGTTATTACGAAAGCCTCAATGCAACTGATCATTTATATTTTCTTGAAGCGCAAAAACTTCAAAAAAACATTGATGAATTATTGAATTGTCAGGGTCCTGTTTAAAACAGAACCCTGACAATTTCAACAGGATATTCCTCTAATAATTTAGTGTTTATTTTTAATCCAATTCTTTTTTGTGCTACTAAACAAATTAGCAATAACAATTGTTCTAAACGCAACCGTCCGGTAGAAATATATTCATATAGATAATTATTAGACAAAGCAGGAAGCGAATTCGCATCTATCAAATATAATTTTCCATTTTTATCTTGCAAATAATCAAATCTGGCCATATCGCGAAGATGCATTTGCTCAAAAAGTTGTTCTGTATGCTTTTGAAGTTCATATAATACTCCACGGTTATCTTCAATAACATATGTAAAATCTCTTTTTTCTGAAATGGTAAGCTTACTATTATATGAATGCAATGCATGATGCTGGGTTTTAGATTTCAATTTAGATACATTAAATAAATACCTTCCCGTATTTCCTGTTATGGAAACCGTATATTCTGTAGCATCGTTCAGATACGATTCTATTAGTATTTCGGTAAGATGTGGGAAGCTTTGAAAACGTTGATCAATAATTTTTCCAAAATCATCAGTATTCCATATTATAGAAGATTCATCAATGCCTAATGATGCAGCTAATGTATTTGGTTTTACAATTGCCGGTAGTTTAAAGGTTAATAATTTTTTTTCGACAGATTTTCTATTAGCAATCCATGCTTGTCTTGTAACAATTTGATTTGGAAGTCCAATTCCTGACTCTAAATTTGTAAGTGCTTTATCATTTAACAACAAATGAGAAAAAAGTGGGCTTCCAATATAATTTATATTATAATACTCTAATAATTTGTATAAATATGAATTAAATGAAATAATACTTGATCCGTCATTACTATAATCAAAAACAGTTGTTGGATAAATAAGATCATACTGTGATGTACTTAACATTTTTTCA
>OHYB01000567.1_pt1 | contig 17687 bp, 14 predicted proteins | sample 1580181 | NCBI WGS metagenome assembly OHYB01 (sample SAMEA3882510, study PRJEB24775) | human gut metagenome | biome: human-associated habitat; feature: intestine environment; material: feces | place: Netherlands | collected 2009/2010
CGGAACGTTGTATGCCGCCCTAGGGATTCATCAAGGCTGACAGGCAGGTTTTCTGCCTGCAAAGCTGCAAGAAATTGCTCGTTCATAAGCAAACCTCACAAACGGTTCAGATAGAATTTGCCAGGGCTGCCGCGCCGATCACGCCGGCATCGTTGGTCAGCACACAGGCACGAATAGCGGGCATTTTGCCGGTGGTAATGTTTTTGGTTTCTTCCTCCACATACTTGCGGATGGGTGCCAGCAGGGTTTCTCCCTGATTGGAAACACCGCCGCCAATGCAGATGGCTTCCGGCTCAAAGGTATTCACAACATTGGAAATGCCGCAGGCAACATATTCGATCCAATTATCCACAACAGCCTTAGCGGTTGCATCGCCGGCTTCCATCGCGTCAAAGGGAATCTTGGCGTTCACATGGTCAATATCCACCGCCAGTTTCCACATCATGCTCTCGGGGTGCCGGGTCATCGCTTCGCGGGCATCCTCCGAAAGAGCGCGGGAGGAAGCATAGCGTTCCCAGCAGCCGTAACGGCCGCAGTTGCACTTGCGTCCACCCTTTACAATCACGGTATGGCCCATCTCGCCAGCGGCAAAGTTGAAGCCGCGCAGAATCTTGCCGCCCAGGATAATGCCGCTGCCAATGCCGGTACCCAGCGTGATAACAACGGCATCCTTGAAGCCCTTTGCGCCGCCTGCGATGTATTCGCCAAATGCTGCTGCGTTGGCATCGTTTTCCACGTAGACCTTGCAGCCGAGCAGAGCTTCCAGGTCAGGCCCCAGGTTCCAGTCATAGTAGCCGAAGTTAGTGTTGAAGCCCACAAAGCCAGTGGTGAAATTGACGCTGCCGGGGGTGCCGATACCCACGTATTTTACGTCGGTGAAATCGACCTTATTTTCTTTGACAACGGTGCGGCACAGGTCAGCCAAGGCCTTTTCCAGTTCCTCGGCCGGGCGCGGCAGACGGGTGGCCCAGGTGGTTTTGCCGATGATCTTATAGTTTTCGTCCACCAGACCGGCGGTCATGGTGGTGCCGCCCAGGTCGATACCAATTGTGTACTTGCTCATACTAGTATTCCTCCAACTTCTTCCGCACAGGCTTTGCCGTGCAATTTTAATTCTGCTGTGAGATTTGCAGTGGTAGCGTTTATGATCAGCTCCTCGGGGAAGTTCATCTCCTCCAGCATGCCGTAGAGAGCCGTCAGGCCGTGGCGCAGCTGCCAGGTGCTGTGGGCATCACTGTCCACGGCGATATGGCAGCCGTTTTGCAGGCAGGCGGCCAGCAGGGCTTTCATGTTGGGGATGCCGTCCTTGCGGACGTTGAACGAGTTGCCGTTGAGCTCCACGACCTTGTGGTTGGCGGCGAACGCCTTGGTCACCAGGTCGTAATCATAGCGGTAGTTTTCCTGCTCGGAATGGCCGATGCAGTCCACGTAGGGGTTCTCGGCCACGGCCAGCCAGATGCGGTTGGCCTCCTTGCGGGTCAGCAGACCCGGCACGCAGGGGCTGTGGATGGATGCGACCACCCAATCCTGATATTCCAGGATGCGCGGCGGCAGGTCCAGATGGCCTTTGGCGTCCACCACGTTGGCCTCGGCCCCATAGAGCATGACCACGCCGTCGATGGTGCGGGGCAAGGCGGTGGGGTTCTCGAAATGCCAGCGGTGCGGCGCATCGGGCATGGCGGGCGCGTGGTCGGTGATGGCGAGGGCTTTGTAGCCGCAGTCTTTGGCGGCAGCCGCCATCTCGTTTAGGGTCTGGAATGCGTGGGTAGCGCACAGTGTATGGGTGTGCAGGTCTGCAATCATCTGCATGAAATGGTGTTCCTTCTTTGCTGTTGACGCGGTTACTGGAGGTTGGCGTCGTCGTTCAGGCCCAGCTGCTTCAGCAGTTCCTTGGCGGCGTTGTAGCCCATCTTCTTCTGGCGGTTGTTGATGGCCGCGGTCTCGATGATGACGGCCAGGTTACGGCCTGGCATGACGGGGATCAGCATCTTGGGCACCTTGACGCCGAGGATGTCGGTGTACTCGGTCTCCAGACCGGTGCGGTCGTAGTTTTTGGTACGGTCCCAGGGTTCAAGCTGGATGACCATCTCGACCTCGACGCTGGAACGCACCGAGCCGATGCCGAACACGCGGGCCACGTTGACGATACCGATGCCGCGCAGTTCAATAAAATGGCGGATGTTTTCCGGCGCGGTGCCGAGGATCTGCTTGTAGGAGATGCGGCGCAGCTCGACAGCATCGTCGGCGATGAGACGGTGGCCGCGCTTGACCAGCTCGATGGCGGTCTCGCTTTTGCCGACGCCGGAATCGCCCAAAATAAGGATGCCTTCGCCGTAGACTTCCACCAGCACGCCGTGGCGGGTGATGCGGGGAGCCAGCTCTTTATTCAACGTGGTGATGAGCATGCCCATCAGGGCGGAGGTCATCTCGGTAGACATAAGCAGTGGCACGCCGTACTGCTTGGCGAACTGCATCATCTCAGAAAGCGGCTGCATGCCGCGGGTCAGGATGACAGCAGGCGGCTGGAAAGAGAACAGCTTTTCCAGATGGGTGTTGCGCAGCGAAGTGGACAGTTCTTCCAGATAGGACATCTCGGTCAGGCCGATGATCTGGACGCGCTTGTTATCAAAATTTTCGTAGTAACCGGCCAGCAGGATACCCGGACGGTACACTTCGGTCGCGGTGACCATGACCTTTTCCAGTTCGCAGGGGGTATAAGCGACGGTCAGATTGGCTTCTTCCGCCAGTTTTGCCAGAGAAACAGAGAACTCAGACATGCAGGGACTCCCCTTTCCATACTTCCTTTTTGCCGGGCGCGTTTGCGGCAGTCCGGCACACATACTTACTTTGTATTATACCGTACCAGCCGATTTTTGTACAGAGGTTTGTGCCGAGTACTATGACAAAAAAATATCCGCTGTTTTGGGCAAACAGCGGATAGGGATTTTTACGGGAAGAGTTTTTGCCGTTCTTCCCGCAGGCGGCACTGGAGCCAGAGCAGGGCTTCGGACGCGGCGTAGGTTGCCAGCAGGTAGACACAGAACAAAATCGCCGTGTCACGGCGGGAAAGCGCGGCCAGATCAAACCCACGCACCAGGCGCTGGATGATGACATGATGGGTCAAAAATACTGCATAGGAGAGCTTGGCCGCCTTGGCACAGACCGCACGGGGCAGCGGTTTATCCAGCAGTGGGGCTGCCGCAGCCGCTAGGCCGATAAAAATCAGCGCACTGAACATGGAGCAGAGCAACTTTTCATCCACGGGCAGATTTATCAGCCCCAAGACAAGCACCGGTGCCAGGATGGCCTTTATCTGATCTTTCAGCGTCAAGAAGGTCATGCCAAAGAGGAATTCCGGGATATGTACAGCTACCAGGCCGTTATCCCAGCCCTGCATATGGAGGGGGATACAGACGAGCAGCGTTACCGCCCAGGTCAGCACCGGGGCCTTGCGCAGAGCCCGCTGCAAAAGCGGGAACAGCAGGTACAAAAACAGGATGCTGCCGAGGAACCACTCGCCTACACAGGCGAAATCCATACCCACCCAGCCGGCGGCCACGGCGAAGTTATCTAACCCCAAAAAAGTCAGCACCAGCGTAATGGTCTTAGCCCCGGTGTAGCAGCCGGGCTGGCTGAGGAAGCGGATGGAAAAGCAGACCACCCATGCCAGCCAGAACAGTGGGAACACCGCCTTGGCCCGCTTCTTGTAAAACTGCCACGGGCTTTGTTCCGGCGGGACAGTGAGCGCCAGCGATGCGCCCGACACGATAAAAAACAGCGACGAGCCGAAATCACCAAGGTAAATGCCCTGCACCAGCGTGCTGGTGAACAGCTTGTGCGGCAAGGTGAAATACCCGGTAACGGTGGCGTTGAAGTGGACAATTAAGATACTGGCGAGCGCCACGGCTCGGATCAGGTCCAGATAAAACAGGCGTTGTTTTTTGATAAGGCTCTCCCCCTTTTTATTTTTTGAGTTTGTGCTTGACTAAACGGCCAAACTGCTTCGCCACGGCCTTCGGATCGGCAGCCTGCTGGTAATGCAGGGCCAGCTGGTCAGCCGCAGCGGCGCTTTGCGCGGCGGTGGTAAAGCTGGCGCTGAAAAAACCGTTTTGCTGGGCTTTCAACGGCAGCAGCCAGGCATCCTCCGGGGCGGTGATGTCGGGCAGAGTGTCGCCGCCCGCCACAGCGGCCAGCCGCACCAGTGCCCAGCCACAGGCCGGAGCCGGGGGCGGGTTTTGGCCCAACGGCACGTTGACTTTGCCTTGCAGGGCCGGGCGCGCCGCCTGCCAATCGGCATCGCGGCTTTGCCGGGCGGCAGACCAAAGAGGCACTGCCGGGCTTAGCACACCCAGCATCGGCTCTTTAGCAAAAAGGGCGGCGGCCTGAGCCAGCGCTTCATCGGCTCGGCGGGCAGCTTCGCGGGTGTACCAGGCGGTAACGGAGTCGGCCTTTTCAACTTCCGAAATCGGCAGGTGCAGCAGGGCCAAGCCCTGGGCAGCCAACTCGGGCGCAGGCTCACCGGGGGCGGCATCGTGCAATACGTACTGCCAGTGCAGTTCCCGGGCCAGCGCCTCCAGCGGCTGGCGCTGCAAAAGCGCGGCCAGCAGCAGGTCCACGGGGTAGTTGGTCTCCTGTTTTACGTAATCGTACAGGGTGCGGGCGGCGGTACCGTCGGTGCGGCGCAGTTCATCCGCATAGGGGGTAAAAAAGCTGCGGCGCTTGAAAAACGGGCAGCCCCGGTTTTCCAGCAGTTCCCGCGGGCAGGCCATGATGGGATTGACGAAAACGTCCTGCAAATCTTTCGTATCCACGTAGGAATCCCAGCGGCAGCCGAGGTTTGCAAAATGCGCGGTGAATCGTGTCTCGTGGTTAGCAATGGATTCCTCATAGCTTTTGGGCAGCGGCATTTTCTGCCAATACTGCCAGAAATCCTCGCTGTGCAAAAGCGGTGCGCGGACGGCCAAAAAGTGGGATTGCAGATGTTCCGGCACTTCCCCGCTACGGCCGCCAAAGCGTCGGCTCTTCATGGCGTAGTGGCGGGTCAAGCCCCAAAAGGCCAGCTCCGGGCGGGCCTCCATGGCAGCGAACATCGAGGCCAGCGAGCAGACGGGGCCTGCCAGCGTGAAGTTCATCAGCACCAGTTCGTCGTAGCGGGCCAGGCGGCCCCGGCCGATGACAGCCAGCGCTTCTTTATAGGCACCCACGTCAAGGCCCTTATTTTCCCGTTCGCGGCAGGTCAATGTCACCGACGCCGCCCAGGCACGGTCCGCCGGGCGCAGCGTGCCGTTGGAGATAAAGAACACCTCACCATAATGGGCCATGGCTTCCACGGCCACACGGCAGGCGGTGTCGATCTGGCCCAGCGGGTCATAATGGAAATAAACGATCAGCCGTTTCATGGGGCTTAATCCTCATACGGGCCGTGGTGGGGGCCGAAGATGGCACGCTTGGTGTTGATGATGCCCTTGTAGGCGGACTCCGGCAGGTTATCCCGCAGCCAGTTGCGGGCGTGACGGCGGCGGCTGTTGGCGTAGGGGCCGTAGATGCCAAACAAATGACGCTTGGCCGCAAAGCCGGCAGCCGCGCTGGAAGCCCCCCAGAAGGTGGTACAGTCAAACACGCGGGCCAGCGGGCGGATCATGCCAGTGGCATAGGCCTGCATGGTGTCATTGCGGATCACAGCATAGTCGCGGCTCATGACGACGGCCGGGTAATAACCGGCAGCCTGGGCAACAAACGGGTAGACACGCTCAATGGCATGGCTGATGGTACCGTCCTGGGGCAGCGGCTCGGGCGGGAAATCCGTATGCTGCCAGCCGTGGTCGAACAGCGGGGCCAGCGCCTTGGGGCGGAACCAGAACACACTGCCGTAGGGCGCAATGGGCGATTCCTCGCCCGCAATGGGCACATCCAACTTGAGTGTCTCTTTCAGCAGCTTTTTGGTGTTCTCGAAGTTGGGACCCCAGCCGCCGGAACACATATTCATGAAGTAGAGGCCATGGGCCGGGAACGGCGGGCAGAGGATGCCAAGGTACGGGTCATTCTCGAACTCGCAGAGTATGTTCAGCACATGGGCGGCATTTTTGCAGACGTTCTCGTTGCAGACATAGCCAAAGCTGGCACCTACGCTGCCTGGCTTGGTCTGGATGGCCTTTTTATCGTGCATGAAGCAGGCGTAATCATAACCGCGCAGCTGCGGGGCCAGGTCGCAGAGGAACGCACCCACATCGCGGCCGCGATTTTCCACCACCTGCACGGTGACGCTGTGCAGAGGCAGGGCAGCAAAGGCCTTTTCGATCTTCTCTTTTTTGCCGGGTTCGTTGGTGGAGATGAACACGTCCGTCTCCGGCGGGAACTTGGCGGCAAAGGCCATACTCTGGTCCAGCATATCCATAAAATAAAGGTGCATGGCCAGGGCGATCCTGCGGTTGGCGCGGATCTCCTCGGCCTGGGCCTTGTTCTGCACCGTGGGCTGGATGATGCGGGTCAAACCGAGGTTACGGGTAAACTCGTGCGGGTGCATGGTGCGGATCATGTTTTTCCAGATGAGGTCCAGCGGATAATCCGTTTCATCCCGCAGGTAAGCGTACAACTCCTGCACCGGCTCACCGGCCGTATCGTTCAAGTAGGCTTCCAGCGTGTGCATAAAGCTGCGGCGCTTGAACAGCGGGCACTTTTTCTCCCGCAGCAGCTTGGTCGGGCAGACCAGCAGCGGATAGTCAGTGAAATCTTTCAGGTCATCGGTCTTGACATAGACATCCCACTTAAAGCCGCGTTCCTCGAACTGCTTGGTAAAGACAGCCTCGTACCGCTGGACGGAATCGTTGTAGTCGGCGATCATGGGCATGTTGTCCCAGTACTGCTGCAGTTCCGGGCTTTTTACAAAACGCTGGCGGTAAACGATGAAGTGGGACTGGATATGCACCGGCAGATAGCTATAGATGTGCTTGCCCTTGAAAGGATTGGACTTGGCGCCGTGGTGGATGGACAGGCCCCAGAAGTCGAGATCCTGATTCTCGGCCATGGCGTCAAACATCTCTTTCAGCGGGCGCACGGGGCCCATCAGGGTAGAGTTGGTCATGACGATTTCGTCAAACTCCGACAACTTATCCCAGCCGTAGGAATCCAGCGCCGTTTTGTAGGCCCAGACGTCGAGGCCCTTATTCTCGCGCACAATGATGTTCTCGGTAAACTGCGAGAAGGCCGCGCGGCCCTGGGCGCTGAGTTTGCCGTTGCAGACCACGACCAGATCGGTCAGGTTTTTTGCAAGATCTGCGAGGTAGTAGGTAATAAAGTCATCTACATCGCCGTTTTTCTCGTAGAAAAAGAAAATGCCTAATCGTTTCATAGCTGATCCTTTGCAAGAATTTGTTTGATTTTGGTCGCGTCGCCCCAGGTGCCGGGGCTGTCATACGGGCGGTCCGGGAAGGCACCGTAGTCCAGCTTGATCTTGTAGTTCTTATCCTGCAGGAATTGCTCGACCCGGTCGGCCAGGCTGCGGGGCTCGCCGGTGCAGACGTTGATGATGCCGTTGATCTCCTCCTGCACGCTGGCAGCGACGATCATGTTGGCAAGCTCGTCCACATCGATGAAGTCATAGAGGTTTTTGCCGCTGGTGAACGGGAAGGTCTTTTTGCCGTCCAGTTCGGCCTGAGCCAGTTTGGCAAAGATGGAACTGCCGTGGGCTTCGTCGCCGGTGATGTAGTAGGCGCGCAGCCAGTGCAGCTTGCAGGGGCTGCCGTCCAGCGAGAGCATCAGGCTTTGGCGCAGGGCGTTTTTGGCGATGCCGTACTGGCTTTGGGGCTTGCAGGGGGTGCTTTCGTTGATGGCACCCTCCCAGTAGCCCACTTCGTGCATAGTGCCCATGACGCTTAAATCTTTCAGGCCGCCTGCCACCAGGTCGTTCAGGAATGTGACGTGGGCGGACAGGTCCTTCATATGGGCCGGAGAGTTGTGGCGAAAACCGTCCCGCCAGGCCAGGTGGATGCAGATGTCCGGGCTGCCCACCTTGCGGTAGATTTCCTTGTCACCGCTGAAGATGGGCACATCGCAAAACTCTGCCCGCTCATCCACGCCTTTAAAAGAGAAGTCAGACGCGATGACCTTGCAGCCGCGATCCAGCGCATTTTTGACAACGTGGCGGCCGATATATCCGGCGGCGCCGGTAACCAGAATCGTTTTCATGGCAGTTTCCTCCTGCGGTTTTTCGGGCGGTTGGCCCACAGTTCATACAGGCGTTGCAGCCGCAGGTTGTACAGCAGCAGTGCGCCGGTCTGCTTTTTATGGTGCTTGGCTTCGTGCCAAAGATCCAGCGGCGGGGCCGGGTAACGGGCCAGCACACCGCGTAAAGTGCGCCAGCCGTGGCGGCGCAGCGTACCGGGGGCTTTGGCATCTGCCAGCTGGTGCATCAAAAAGGTGATAGCCTGGGCGCGGCGGTCGTTCCAGACGGCCGCGCGGGCAGCTTCGGGGCAGCGGGCCTGAATGGCCTTATACTCGGCTGCCATCCAGCGGTCCAGCACGCCGATGCGCCCCTGCAAAGCCTGTACGGTCTGGCACTGGGAGGTGCTTTGCCCACTCTCGAAATGGCGGTAGACAGGCTGCGGCAGGTAGTGTACTTTGTCGGTGCGGGCATAAAGTCCGGCGTTGAAGATGAAATCCTCAAGGCCATAGCGGCAGTGCTCGTCAAAGCGCAGATTGCCGATAGCCGAGCGGCGGTAGAGGGCATTCCAGACGAATTGCGGGCCGCTGTTTTGCAGGAACTTGCGGTAGTCGCCGTCGGCGGCCAGGTCACAGGCCGTGCCCGCCGGGTGGGGCTGCGGGGTCTCGGTGCCGTCGGGGCTGATGTGGATCAGCTCGTAATCGGCACGGACGATGTCAGCGCCGGTGTCCTCCGCCTTTTGCAGCAGCAAGGCCAGCGCACCGGGCAGCAGCAGATCGTCGTCGTCGCAGAAGGTCACATACATGCCCTCAGCGACGGAAAGCCCCCGGTTGCGGGCGGCGCAGATCCCGGCGTTTTTCTGGGTGATGACCTGGATGCGGTCGTCCCGCAGGGCCAGATCGTGGCAAAGGCCGGGGGTGGCATCGGTGGAGCCGTCATCGACCAGCAGCACCTCCAGCCCGGCAATATCTTGGGTAAGGATGGACTGCACGGCAGCCCGCAGGGTGGATGCCGCATTGTAGATGGGCACAATCACACTGATACGCGGCGGCATAACGTCCTGCACTCCTTTCAAAATTCATTTTTTCATTTTGGCGTAAAGCCGGTCATAGGGCAAGGGCAGCGGGGCCAGGCGCTTTAGAAAGCCGATCTTCCACCGGGCAGCGGAGAGGTCCTGCTTGGCCTGGTTTGCGTGGGTGAGATAATAACCGACCTTGCGCGGTGCGGCCAGCGGGTAGACGCCGCCGTCCTCGACGGTCAGATCGCCCAGCAGGGCGGTCTCCCCTGCCGTAGGCTGGCCGACCAGCCGCAGAAAAGGCGAGATGGCAGTCTGCGGCGGGATAGCGAGGGTTTGCAGAAACGACTTTTGCCAATCCTGCGCAAAGCGCAGGATTCCCTTTTGCAGCGCCTCCAGCAGCGGCGTGGGCGGCTGGGAGGCCTGCTGGACGGTAATGGTTTTGTCGTTTTGGGTGTAACCAAGGGTCGCGCCCACATCCTCGGAAATCAGGCGTTCCAGCATGGGCTGGCCTGCCCAGTAGAGCAGCGGCGCGGGTTGGCCGTCGAATAGAAAAACGGCGGTCTCATCTTCGCGCAAGCGCCCGCGCAGTCGGTCGTCACAAGAGAGCTGACAGCCATGCAATTTTATATTGCACACAGCCTGTAATAGCATCTGGGTTGTGCCGCCGCTGCCGATGTCCACAAGGATGTCCCCTGCCTGCAGGTTTTGCCGGGTGAGGTAGGCGGACACTGCGGCGGCACTTTGGGGCGTGACCAGCGCTTGCAGCAGCGGGCGGGCGGTATCGGGTCCATGCTTTAAATCATAGGATTTTTCTTGCAGGTCCATCGGGCAGGCGGTACCGCAATAGGCGGCGATCTGCGCACCGGTAAGGGATTGGCGCGGCAGAGCGGCCAGCAGCAGATCCCACCGGTGCTGCGCCAATAGAAGCGGGCACAGGCTGCGGCGGGAGACCTGCAAGTAGGCGGTCTGCTCCTGCGGGTACAAAAGCGCGTAGACCTGGCGCATCAGGTACATATCCCGCGCCAGAAAGTGGATTTTGGCATTGGGGTGCTGCTGTTCCCAGGCATGCAGCCATTGGCAGTAAGCTACAGCCAGCGGACCGAGAGTGGCAAAGCCAAGGCGCTCGGCCTCGGATTCGATGCCCGGCAGACGGTTTGCGGTGAAAGCCGCCACCGCACCGGCAGGCAGGCTTTCCCGCGGGATCTCCTGCGTGGGAAGGCGCCAGCTGCGGATGCCAGCCAGCGCCGAACCGGCAACATCCGCCCGCCAGTTGTCGCCAATAAAAAGGACCTCTTTTGCCTGCGTCTGCGTTTTTTGCAGAAACAGGCGGAACAGCTTGCCGCTGCGCTTCTGCACGCCGTAATCGGCCGAGACGAAGCCGCCATCGAAAAAGTCGTAGCCGCACTTGGTCAGCATGGCGTCCAGCTGAACCTTGGGCAGGTACATGTCGGAAATATAGTAAAGCCGTTTACCCTGGGCATGCAGGGCGCGGGCGGCTTTCAGCACCGGCAGGTTGGGCACAGCGCAGGCGATCTCAGCGGCGCATTCTGCCGCCGGGTCGTATCCGGCCAGGCAGGGGCGGGCATAAATTTCCGCCAGCGTCACTTCCCCGCTTTTGGCGGCACGGGCTTCGGCCTCGGCCTGGGTGCGGGCTTTGGCAAAGTCTGCCCCCAGCAGGGCAAACAGGTCGGTGGGGCGGGCAACATCGCGCTTAATGAGCGTATCAAACACATCAAAGGCCACCAACGGGTACGGCGCAGCCTTGTGCAGGATCGTTTCAGTCAGTTTCATGGCAGGTAGGGTGTTGCGGGGCGGAAACGCACCCCCGCGAAGAATCCTTTCCAAATAATGCCGATGCGCCAGGCTTTGCAGCCCTGGGGGCTGCAAAGCACCTGCGCAGTGTGCCAGGCGTCTTTGGCCAGCAGCCACAGCCAGCCGCGCAGGCCCTCGCGCCGGTACAGTACCACGTCATTACGGTAAAAATAGCGGTAGCGCTCCCACCGGGCGGGAACGTCGGCGGCAATGTTCACGATGCCGGGGTTCTGCATGGCATGCACGACCCGGCTGGCCGGGACCACGTAGCACGGCTGTGCCCGGGAAATACGGCGGGTGTACTCCCAATCGTCGGACCAGATGAAGAACTCGGCGATGGGCAGGCCGTACCGGCGCACGGTCTCGGTACGCAGAAACAGCGAAACAAAACTGGCCATGACCGCCGGGATGCGCTCGCCGTCAAAACCGGGCAGGTCTTTGTAGGGTGTCACTCGCTGCAGGTTCATGGGCTGGTCAGTGCCGTCTGGCGCCAAAGCACGGCTGGAAAGCCAGCCGTATCGGCCTTGCAAGTTGCGGTCGGCCTGTAAAAAGGCTTCCAGCGCCGTGGGGGTGGGCAGGGTGTCGTCGTCCATGAGCCAGAGGGCGTCGTACCCGGCAAGGGCAGCCTCCCGCACGCCGTAGGCGAAGCCCCCTGCCCCACCCAGGTTTTTGCCGGTGTTGCGGTAAACAAGGTTGGGTAGGGCCATTTCGGCCACAGCTTCGGCGGTGCCGTCGGTGCTGGCGTTATCGACTAGAAAGATGGTCAAATCCTGCGCGGTCTGGGCTGCAAGGGCCGCCAGGCATTGGCGCAACAGCGGCAGGCGGTTGTAGGTCACCACCACCGCCGCAACAGAAAATCGTTCAGTCATCTTTTTTCGGGAAAAATTTACGTTTTAAGAACTGGGTGCCCTTGTGCAGCCAGTTCTGGTGCTCCATATACACGATGTCCAGCTCTTCGTAGCTGATGTTGTTGGTGATGAGCCAGGCGTCAAGCAAACGCTCACTGACGAAGCCGAAGACGCGGCGGTCGTTGGTGGAGTAGCCGGTCATGTCCAGTTCCCGCTCCAGCTCAAACAGGATGTCGAACAGCCAGGTGCAGTAATGCTGCAGCAGTTCCCGCTTCATCACAAACATATTAAAGTGGTGGCCGTGGGTCTTGGACATATACATGTCGTAGGCCGGCAGATACTCCGGGCATTTGCGCTCGATGATCGCCCGGGTGACGGTCAAGTCCTGCTTGTGGTGGGCGTGGATGTACTGGGTGTAGTTCGTCTCGATGAAATAGTGGCGTTCCTTGGGCAGCACCACGTTAGTGGTGGCCAGGATGGCGCACAGTTCCTCGTGGCTGATGACCCGGCGCTTTTTGGCATCGAAGATGCTTTTTTTGCGGCTGGCAAAATAGCGGCGGTAATGCACGATACCGATATAATCGGAATCAATGTTGTGCGCCGCCCAGTACAGACCGGTCAGCTCACAGAAATTGGCGTTGCGCTCCGAGATATTCTCGCCCGTATCATCGCCGATATAACCGCAGGCCGGGTGGATGGCATGGCCCATCTGCACCGGCAGATACATAGGATCGTCCGGCACCCAGTAAGGCTTATGTGTTGCTACAATGATCGTTGTCTGCAAAGTGGTCTCCCCGCTTCGTTGCAATACGGCCGGGCGTTCGTGCACGCGGCCTTTCCCTATCTCTATACTTTCTTTTTTAACTTTTCTATTATACTAAAAACATAGTATAGCGCATTTTTGGCGGAATACAAGTTACAGAACGGTTAAGTTTTTTGTATAAGGACGACTGTACGCCCTGCGCGTGTTATGCGTCCTCGGCCTCGAAGGCTTCCTGCTCCTCGGCGAGCTTTTCCCACTCGTCGTATAGTTCCTGCTGGTGGAAGCGGGTGTCGTCCAGTTCGTCGCACTTATCCCGCAGCAGCAGGTGGTCGCGCAGGACCTCGGGGTCGTTGATCTCGTTTTCCAGTTCCACGATGTGCGCGCCCAGTTCCTCGATCTGGTTCTCCACGGCTTTGATGCGGGCGCGGACCTCGGCCCGGCGCTTGCGCTGCTCTTTGCCGTAGGCCTGCTTTTTGACTGTGTCCTCGGCTTTCTGCTGTTCCTGGGTCTTGCCGTTATCGCGGTTTTGCAGGGCAGCAAAGTTCGGGTAGAAGGTTACCTTGCCGTCTTCAAGGTACAGGATCGGACAGCCCAGGGTCTGCATCAGGTAGCGGTCATGCGTGACCAGCAGCAGCGTGCCGGTGTAGGCCGCCAACGCCTGGGTCAGGCTTTCGCGCATATAAATGTCCAAGTGGTTGGTAGGCTCGTCCAGGAACATCAGGTTGGGTCGCTCGAGGGCCAGCTCGGCAAAGCGCAGGCGGGCCAGTTCGCCGCCGGAGAGGGCGACGCAATCCTTGAACACTTCCTCGCCCCGGTAGCCGAAGCGGGCCAGGTGGCTGCGGACTTCCAGTTCGGTAAAGCGGGGGTACTGGTTCCAGATGGCATCGATGACCCTGCCGGCGCGCTTGGCCTGCTGCTGGGTGAAGACACCAGGCTTGGCGCCGCTGCCTAAGCGAACCATACCGCCGGAGGGGCGGCGCTTGCCGTCCAGCACTTGTAGCAGTGTGGACTTGCCGGTGCCGTTGGGGCCGGCGATGACCAGCTTGTCCCCGCGGTGGACCGTGTAGTCCAGCGCATCGATGAGGGTGCGTTCCCCGATGCGGACGGTGAGTTTTTTCATGATAACCAGCTCGTCATAGGGCTCGATGTCGTACTCAAAGCGGAAGTTCAGTTCGTAGGCTTCGGCGGTCGGTGCTTCCACGATCTCCAGCTTTTCCAGCTGCTTGCGGCGGCTCTGGGCCATCTTGGTGGTGGAGGCGCGCACAAGGTTGCGGTCGACGTAGTCCTGCAGTTTGGCGGCCTTTTCCACAGCGGCATCATGCAGTTTTTGCTGGCGCTCGTCGGCGGCTTCGCGCTGGGGCAGATAGGCCGAGTAGTTGCCGCGGTAGGTCTTGATGGTCTTGCCGCGCAGCTCCCAGATGCGGGTGCAGACGGCGTCCAAAAAATAGCGGTCATGGCTGACGACCAGCACCGCGCCGCGGTAGGTCTTGAGGTAATTTTCCAGCCATTCCATGGTTTCCAGGTCCAGGTGGTTGGTAGGCTCGTCCAGGATCAGCAGGTCAGGACGCTCCAGCAGCAGACGGGCCAGGCGCAGACGAGTCTGCTCACCGCCGGAAAGGACGCCCGCCAGTTTGACCCAGGTATCCACCGGGAAGCCCATACCGTTGAGCACCTTTTTGATCTGGGTGTCCATATTATAAGCGTCCATGGCATCCACGATGGCGGTGCAGTGGGCGATTTCCTCGGTCAGGGCTGTGTTATGCGGGTCCGCAGCCAGGCGGCGCTGCAGGTCGTCCATCTTCTGCATGGCGTCCAGAGCCGGGGCGAAGGCCAGTTTCATCGTGGCGTAAATGTCCAGCGTGGGGGCCAGGCGGGCGTTCTGCTCCAAATAACCGCAGGTCACGCCGGTGCCAAAGGCAGCATCGCCTGCATCGGGCAGGCTCTCGCCGCACAGGATGCGCAGCAGCGTGGTTTTGCCGGTGCCGTTTGCGCCAATGATGCCGATGCGGTCGCCGCGCTCGACCCCGGCGTTGACGTCCTTCAGAACTTCATGTTCGCCAAAGCTTTTGCCCAGGTTTTGCAGTTCCAACAGCATGGGGGTGTTTCCTCTCCTCTATTGTATCCTCTTTTGCGGTATTTCGCGTTTTTTCACAACGATGCCGCTGCCCTTGGGGAAAGGCAGCGGCATACTGCATAAGCCGCCGGGCAGTTTATGCTTCATTGCTGTGGCGGCGGTTGCGCACGCCGATGTTTTCCAGTTCCTCCGGCTCCATCACGATCTTGTACAGATCCTCATAGGAGCCGATCTCAAATTTGGGGCGGATGTTCGACTTGTTTTCCTCGTTTTTCAGGTTGAACCAGCAGGTGTCGAGGCCTGCGTTCTGGCCGCCCTTGATGTCAGCCAGCAGATCGTCGCCCACCATCAGCACACGGCTGCGGTTGGTGATGCCCAGGTCCTTGAGGACATGCTCAAACAGCTTGGCCGAAGGTTTGGCCGCACCGACTTTCTCGGAGATATAGACACCGTCCATGTAGCGCTCAATGCCGGAATCCCGGATGCGGGCCTCCTGCACCATGACCGCGCCATTGGAGACGATGGCCAGAGTGGCGACCTCGCTCAGTTCCTCCAGTGCGGTCAGCGCACCGGGGAGCAGGTCGGCATGGGTGGAAAGCAGTTCCTCGTAGCGGTCATTCATCTGGACAGCCTTGCCGTTATCGGGCAGGTCCATCGCTTTCATGAAGCGGCCGAACCGCTGCTGGAACAGCTTGGGTTTGGTCAGCTGGCCTTTGGCGAGCGCATCCCACAGCTCGCGGTTGACGGCGTGGTAGATCTCACAAGCGCGGGCGTCATGGGGCAGCTCGTACTCAGTCAGCATATCGGTCAGGGCCTGGCGCTCAGCCGCGTCAAAGTCCAGCAAAGTGTTGTCAACGTCCAGAAGGACGCAAGTGTAAATGGCCATTTTAAAATGACCCTCCTGTTTCTGGTTTATTGGCCGTCCGGTTTGGAGTCGGGGTTCGGGGTCGGGGTCGGCGTCGGTGTCGGCGTGGGGGCGGCGTTGACGTGCAGGGTAAAGACGGCATCGGCGCCATTGTTGACGGCGTGGATATGGTAGGTGCCGGCCTCGTTAGCGGTAAACTCCACCTGATTGCCGGTAGCTTTCCAGCTGGTCTCCTCACAGCTCCACTGCACATCGCCGTTGGCGTTCTGCACATTGGCGGTAAAGGTCACCTTGTTGCCTACCGTGGCCGTGTCGGGTCCACTGACGGTGACGGAGGTCGGGTCAGCCTGCACGGTGACTTTGATCTGCGCGGCGGAGAAGGTGCCGTTGATCTCGATGCCCGCCTTGATGGTGTACTCGCCCGCGTTGGAGCCGGTGAATGTGAAGGTGCCGCCGTTCTGTTCCAGCTCGTCGTTGACCGACCACTGGACGTTGGAGTTACTGTAATCCTTGCCGCCCAGCTTGACCGTGGCGGTGATGGAGATGCTCTCGCCCTTCTTGATGGTGCTGTCGCCCTTGTCCAGCGTCAGCTCGACGCGGGAATCATTGAACATGGCCGTGACCGAAACATCCTTGTTGATAACGTCATAACGGGTGGCATCGGTGACGCCGTCGCTCCACTTATAGAAGGTGTAGCCATCGGCAGGCACGGCGGTCACGCTGACCTGGGTGCCGCTGGCAACCTCAAGATCCAGACTGGAAACGCCGGTCTGGTTATTGCCGGTCAGGGTGCCCTTGCCGTTCTCGACACGGTAGCTGGCGGTCAGTTTATTGGGGGTAGCGGTCGGGGCCGGGGTGGCGCTGCTGCCGTTGCCTGCTGCCGAGGCCGCACGCTGCGGGATCTCTCCGCGATCGCCGCGGGTATCCTCCACATTGTGGGCGTGGTTCTTGATGTAATCCAGCACGACGTTGACGCCGGAGCCGGAGAAGCCGCCGGTGGAGGCATCCACGTAGCTGTCCACAGCGTAGCCCTTGTCGTTCTTCATGACTTCCGGCAGGTTCAGGTACTTGAAGCCCATATCGTTGCAGGCGACAGCCAACTGCTGGTTGTACTGGTCAATGTAAGTCTGCTTCTGGGCGGCGTCGGCGGCGTCCTTAGAGACGGGCGCAATGGCGCAGGCTACCACGTCGCAGGCGGAGTAGGCCGACTTGATGCTTTGCAAGATCTGCTTGTAGTCGTTGACGAACTCGTCCACGCTGACAGAACCGTCCAGATCATCGCTGCCCACCATGACGTAGACGTGCAGGGGCTTCATCTTGGCGATGGCCTGGGGGATGGTGTAGCTGTTGGCGTCGTCGGCAAAGTTGACGCAGGTCTCACGCAGCACCTGGGAGACTTTCAGCCCATCCTTGCCGGCGTACTGGTTTAAGGTGATGCTGCTGTCTTTGGACATGGACACCGCCTGGGTGCCGCCCACAAAGACGGTATCGTTGATGTAGTTGCCCTGGGCACTCTCCTGCCCCAGGATGGAGCCGAGGCTGGTATCCAGCGGGTACTGGGTGGGATCATACAGATCAGACTCGCCAAACAGGCCCAGCTTTGCCGGCAGTATCCACGATACCAAAAAGCTAAGCACCACGGCCAGCACGCAGAACGCCATGACCACGCAGGCCTTGCGCTGGATGGGGCTGAGACCGGTTCTTTCCTCAGATCGTTTACGGCTCATCGGTTATGGTGACCTCCTTATAAAACGCGGCCCGGTTTGCGGCAGGCCGCCCATTTTTTAAATGTACAAAGGCGCACAGCACCAGTATTAGATAGTAGCATTATAGCATACTTTTTTGCGTTTGAGTATCCCTTTTATAAAATTGTTACACTTTGGGCAGCATCGCATAACTCTAAGTGCCGATACGGCGAGCGAGCCATACCAACCGCCAAGCAAAAAGCGCAGGTAATACTTTGTGTATTACCGAGCCTTTTTGCAGCGCAGATGGTGTGGCGCAGCCGATGGAGCGGCGCTTGGGAGTTGTGCAGTGTTGCCCTGCACAAACAAAAAACCGCGTACCTTTCGATACGCGGTTTTTGGCAGGGGTAGAAGGATTCGAACCCTCGGCACGCGGTTTTGGAGACCGCTGCTCTACCAACTGA
>OHYB01000579.1_pt1 | contig 17434 bp, 16 predicted proteins | sample 1580181 | NCBI WGS metagenome assembly OHYB01 (sample SAMEA3882510, study PRJEB24775) | human gut metagenome | biome: human-associated habitat; feature: intestine environment; material: feces | place: Netherlands | collected 2009/2010
ATAGTCGGCTATTTTGAAAATCGATAAGCTGTCTACCTGCGGTTTTGTTTTCACAGTTTTCGGTATTGCCGAGGCTATCCGTGTTAACGTGGTAGATGGGCCACTTTTGTGACAAGGGGGCCGATCTGCGGGCCAGGGTAGCTAAAAGAGCCCCGTCCCTAATTAGCCACTTAGGCTCGGTCGATGTCCATGCTGGCTATTAGGTTGATGTTGGTGTCTAGGAGGTTGGGGAGGATGATGTCGCCCATATGGATGGGGGCGTTGACGACTAGACCTCGGATGAGGGCCATGGCTTGGGCGTGGAGTGCCAGCGGGATGGCTTCGGCCGTGCGCACGGGGAGCAGGGCTTCGTCGCCGCCAGATACGGCCACGGTGGTGGTGAGCACGCGCATGGGGCAGATGAGTTCCTGATGTGCGAACTTATCACCGCGCGGGCAACTGTTGCCGGCTACGGAGCGCACCTCTGCCACGCCGTCTGCGTCACGCTCTACCTCTACGGTCAGAAGGCATTCGGATGGGCAGGTCGTGCAGTTGAACTTGAGCGTCTCGATCGCGTTCGTGCTCATGGCTCTACGCCTCCTCAACGGGGTCGACGGACAGGACGATCTCGCTTGCACCCAGTTCGAGTGCGCGTTGAATCACCTTTGACGGCAGTGGGAAACTTTCCATAACGCTCGGCTTAAACGCGCGGACCTTGCCGGCGAACAGTTCCTCGCCGTCGGCCAAGATCCTCACGCAGGCGGCATCGACTGGCCGGCGCACGCGGAAGTTGAGCTTGGTGAGTGTCACAGCCGTAATGCGTCCCGGCAGCGCGTAGCTCGCAATGCCGGCGGGGGAGACCGTGAGCTCGAAGCCCGTGTCCGCGACCGCGTCCGTCTCGGCTTCGCCGCCCAGCGCGTACGCCGCCGCAGCTGCGCCAGCCCTCTCGGACTCGGTCGTCACGTTGTCGGCCAGGTCGTGCACGTGCAGCACGTTTCCACAGGCAAAGATGCCCGGCACGCCCGTCTGCAGGCTTTGGTCCACCACGGCGCCGCGCGTGCGCGGGTCAAGCTCAACGCCTGCGGCAACCGAAAGCTCGTTCTCGGGAATCAATCCCACCGAAAGCAGTAGCGTGTCACACGGAACAATGCGCTCGGTCCCCGGAATGGGCGCCAGGCGCTCGTCGACTTGGCTCACCTCGACGGCCTCCACGCGGTCGTGCCCGATCACGCGTGTGACGGTGGTGGACAGGTGCAGCGGAATTCCAAAGTAGTCCAGGCAGTTCTTGACGTTGCGGCGCAGACCGTTGGCGTACGGCATGAGCTCGTAGACGCCCTCGACGGAAATCCCCTCGAGCGTGCAGCGGCGCGCCATGATAAGCCCGATGTCGCCCGAGCCCAAAATGACGGCGCGCGATCCGGGTTTGAGGTTCTCGATATTGATGTATCGCTGCGCCAAGCCGGCCGTAAAGACGCCGGCGGGACGGCCGCCAGGGATCTTGATCTCGCTGCGGGTGCGCTCGCGGCAACCCATGGCAAGGACGACGGCGCGCCCGGTGAGCTGCAGCATGCCGGCAGGGCTCATGAGCGTGACGGTATGGACTGCGTTGTCTTCCGTAGGCTCGCCCGAATCAATCCCAATCACCATGCTGTCCAGGAACAGCGCAATGTCGGTCGCGCGCACCTGGTCGATAAAGCGCTGTGCGTATTCGGGACCGGTGAGTTCCTGTTTAAAGTGCGACAGGCCAAAGCCGGGGTGGATGCACTGGCGGAGGATGCCGCCCAGGTGCTGCTCGCGCTCCACGATGGCCACGCGCGCTCCGGCCTTATGAGCGGCCAGCGCGGCCGCCATGCCGGCAGGTCCGCCGCCGATAACGACCACGTCGAAGGCTTGCGTTTGTACGGCTTCGACGACGTTGCAATTAATCGCGCTCGATTTGAATTCCGCCATTCTAGCGCACCCCCTTCAAAGGTCCCTCGACCAACCAGGAGCCGGCGTCCTCCAGTAATACCTCGCTAGGGTTGCAGCCCAACTCGCGCGTCAGAATCGCCACCACGCGGCTCTGGCAAAAGCCGCTCTGACACCGGCCCATACCGGCACGGCAGCGGCGCTTGACGCCCTCGACCGAAACCGCGCCCGGTTGGCGTCGAATCGCGGCCACGATCTCGGCCTCGGGCACCGTCTCGCAGCGGCAGACAATCTGTCCCCACGCGGGATCGGACTCGATCAGCTCCTCCTTGCGCGCCAGCGGAGCGCGGTCAAAGTCGTCCGGCGCGCGGCGAATTGGGTTCCAGTCCTCCCACTCGTGCAGCTCCACGCCCGCCTCGCGCATCGCAAGCTCCATTCGCTCGGCAATGGCCGGCGCGCTCGCCACACCCGGCGACTGAATACCCGCCGCCTGGAAAAGCCCCGGCACCACGGCCGACTGTCCAATAAAGAAGTCGTTCGTTCCCTGAATGACCGGACGCCCGCCGGCAAATGCGCGCACCACGCGGCGCGTATCCAGATCGGGCACCAGCTTGTGCGCGCCGGTCAGGAGCGCGTTGACATCGGTCGCGTAGGTCTGTGTATCGCCCGGCTCGCGCACGGCGGCCGTGGCGGTGATCACGGTGTTGCCATGAACGGTCCCCGTCACGATAACGCCCTTCGACACCGGCGTCGGCACGGGGTAGAGCGGCATGAGCGTACGCGGCTCCTTGTCCAGCACCACGATGTTGCCCTGGCGCCAGACCATCTGGAACTCCTCGGCACCCGCCATATGCGAGATGTCGGCGGCGCCGTTGCCCGCGGCGTTGATCAGGTAGTGGCAGCGCACGTTGCCAGCGGGGGTCGCGAGCGTAAAGCGCGCGTCGTCGCCCGAGCCAGCAACCTCAATCGCCTCCACCGACGCGGACCGCATAAACGTTACCCCGTTGGCCAGGGCGTTCTCCAGCGCGGCGATGGCCACTTCAAATGGGTCAACGTAACCGGTCGAGGGGCACCACAGCGCGCACGAGGCCTGGGCACTCGCGCGTGGCTCCAGTTCGTGGATGCGCTCGGGGCCGATAATCGACAGTTCGGGCACGCCGTTGGCCAGCCCATTCTGGCGCAGCTTCTCCAGGTGCGCGCGGTCTTCATCGTTAAAGCCCAACACCATCGACCCGGTGCGGCAGAACAGAAAGCCCAGCTCCTGCGCCCACGCACCGTACAACTCGCAACCACGAGCGTTGACCTGCGCCTTTACCGTGCCCGGCGCCGGATCGTAGCCGGCGTGCACCAGGCCGCCGTTGGCCTTCGAGGCGTCCAGCGCGATGTCGTTGGCCGTCTCGATCACGCAAATGGAAAGGTCAAATCTCGCGAGCTGACGCGCGATGGCGCATCCGGTGATGCCCGCGCCGACAATCGCGATATCAAACGTTTCTGTCACAGTGCCTCCCAGACGAGTTGACAGGCCGTCAATAAGACTATCCTACGGTTTAGACACCCCCAGCGCGGCGGCAATGCGGCGAACAGCCCCGCAACACCCGCCAACGGCAGGCGAGGGGAGACCCGGCAACGTCGACAACCTCGTCTGCCGGCTACCACGTTGAAGTTTTGTCTCGATCTGTAACAGTAAGCTGAGGATTTGGCTTCCAGTTGTTACAGATTGAGATTGAAGCCGGGGAGAGATTCTTCTGTCTCGATCTGTAACATCTGGGGACTGTTTTGGGGTCTAATTGTGGCAGATTTAGATGAACCAATCAGTCGATTTCGAATGTCTAAATCTGTAACAGTTAGACCTGTTTATGCTGAGTCTTTGTTACAGATTGAGACATTCTTCCTGGACGTTATCCTTTGTCTCAATCTGTAACAGTTAGCTGATGATTTGGGTTGTAGATGTTACAGATCAAGACAAACCTTCCGGCGGATTTTGAATGTCACGATCTGTAACAGTAAGAGTGGTTTGGGGGTCCAAGATGTTACAGATTGAGACATTTGCCATGTGGGTCCTCCGTTTGTCTCGATCTGTAACATCTAGACCCGGATTCAACTCCCACCTGTTACAGATTGAGATGTTTGTGTCCGCGCCAGCCCCGTACCCAGCCGTAGTCCCATATAAACAAACCCCGTGGTAAACTTGACCGAACTGTTAATATTCCGAAAGGTACCCGTAATGTCCAAGTACATCTCCGAGCTCATGTCGCCGCAGCTTATGGGCGTCATCTATGCCTTCGTCGGCTTCATCATCGCCCTGTATGTGCTGTCGGTCGTCTATGTGTTTATCGACGCTCGCCGCCGCGGCGCCAGCGCCTACGTGGCATGGGGCATCATCGCCCTCATCCCGTTTGTAGGCCTCATTGCCTACCTGGTCCTGCGCCCGCACTCCTACGCGGCCGACCGCGAGGAGCAGGAGCTGGACATGGCCCTGCGCGAGCGCCAGCTTGCCCAGTACGGCACCTGCCCGCAGTGCGGCGCCCCCATCGAGAAAGACTTTGTCGTCTGCCCGGTGTGCGACACCCAGGTTCGCAACGTGTGCCCCAGCTGCCATCGGCCGCTCGACGCGCACTGGAAGGTCTGCCCCTACTGCCGAACTCGCATCCAGTAACGCATCCATCGCCGGGCCGGCCGCAAGCCACGGGCACGCCTCAAGCCATGCGCACCCCGCAGCCTCGCCCTACACGATGAAGCATGCGTAGAAAATCGCCCGCCGTGCCATTAAGGTGCGGCGGGCGCTTGTATACCAAGGCAACCTGCCTATAATGATGCAAGTTAAATCGCCGAGCGCATCGCGCGCACTTGCATCAGGCATCCGAGAGGAGAAAACATACCCATGAAGGCACTCTACAATGACGGTTCGGTGGCCGAGCTCCCGCAGGACGAAGTCACGCACGTCATCCGCCACTCCGCCGCGCACATCATGGCGCAGGCCATCAAGCGTCTCTATCCCGAGGCCGATTTTGCCTACGGCCCCGCGACCGACAACGGCTTCTACTACGACGTCGACCTGCCCGAGGGCGTCAAGATCAGCGAGGACGACTTTCCCGCGATCGAGGCCGAGATGAAGAAGATCGTCAAGGAGAACCTCAAGTTCTCCGTGTACGAGAAGCCCCGCGCCGAGGCCATCGCCCTTATGGAGGAGCGCGGCGAGAAGTACAAGGTCGAGCACATCGGCGACCTGGACGACGACGCCCGCATCACCTTCTACCAGCAGGGCGACTACATCGACATGTGCGTTGGCCCCCACATCTGCTACACCAAGGCGCTGAAGGCCTTTAAGCTCACCGGCGTCTCGGGCGCTTACTGGAAGGGCGACAAAGACAACAAGATGCTCACCCGCATCAACGGCGTCGCCTTTGCCACCAAGGAAGAGCTCGACGAGCACATGCACATGCTGGAGGAGGCCAAGAAGCGCGACCACCGCAAGATCGGCCGCGAGATGGACCTCTTTATGATGCGCGACGAGGCCCCCGGCTTCCCGTTCTTCCTGCCCAACGGCATGATCCTTAAGAACACGCTGCTGGACTACTGGCGCGAGATCCACCACAAGGCCGGCTACGTGGAGATCTCCACGCCGCTCATCATGAACAAGCAGCTGTGGAAGACCTCGGGCCACTGGGACCACTACAAGGATAACATGTACTCCACCGTCATCGACGACGAAGAGTACTGCATTAAGCCCATGAACTGCCCGGGTGGCGTGCTGGTGTATGCCTCCAAGCCGCACTCCTATCGCGAGCTGCCCATCCGCGCCGGCGAGATTGGTCTGGTGCACCGTCACGAGCTGCGTGGCGCCCTGCACGGCCTGTTCCGCGTGCGCTGCTTTAACCAGGACGACGCCCACCTGTTTGTGCGTCCCGACCAGCTGACCGACGAGATCGTGGGCGTGGTCAACCTCATCGACTCCGTGTACCAGAAGTTTGGCTTTAAGTACCACGTCGAGCTTTCCACCCGCCCTGAGGACTCCATGGGTTCGGACAAGGACTGGGCTCGCGCCGAGGAGGGCCTGCGCACCGCTCTGGAGAAGCTGGGCATGGACTACGAGGTCAACGAGGGCGACGGCGCCTTCTACGGCCCGAAGATCGACTTCCACCTGGAGGACTCGCTCGGCCGTACCTGGCAGTGCGGTACCGTCCAGCTCGACTTCCAGATGCCGCTCAACTTTGACCTGGAGTACGTGGACGCCGACGGCACCAAGAAGCGCCCCATCATGCTGCATCGCGTGTGCTTTGGCTCCATCGAGCGCTTCATCGGCATTCTGATTGAGCACTTTGCGGGCAAGTTCCCCACCTGGCTGGCTCCCGTGCAGGTCAAGGCACTTCCTGTCTCCGAGAAGAGCCGCGACTATGCCCACGAGGTGTGCGCCAAGCTGGAGGAGGCCGGCATTCGCGTGGTCTGCGACGACCGCGACGAGAAGATCGGCTACAAGATCCGCGAGGCCCGCAGCATCGACCGCGTGCCCTACATGCTCATCCTGGGCGAGAAGGAGGTCGAGGCCGGCAACATCTCCGTCCGCGATCGTTCCAACGAGACCGTTCAGATGAGCGTTGACGAGTTTGTGGCCAAGGTGCTCGAGGAGATCAAGACTCGCGCCTAAGGCAAACTTCACAACTATTAACAAAGGTGACCGTCCATAAAGGGCGGTCGCCTTTTTTCTTACCAAAATAAGAAAAGCCGCTGGTTGAGCGGCTTTTTTTGTTGCACAAAAAGGTACAGGTTTTTATAGAGGGGTATGGAGATGTAACTCCTGGCAGTACATTTTGTGTAATCTGGGCAAACGCTGATTAATTGCTCGTATAATGTCGTCTGACGAATGATACAAAAACCTGTACTTTTGCGACTGCGCCTAGCTGCGAGCGAGAAGCCTGTTCTAAACGCCCCTGCATTTGCGTGTATCGCAAAGCCAAAAGAGGGGGCGAGAACATGGAACAGACGGCACGGCGCCAAGAGCAGCTGCCGGGCGCATTTAACGGCGCCACCACCAACAGCCGGCACGGCCGCGTCCGCTGGTATCTGGTCCACACCCCCCATGGAAAAGAGCGCGAGACCTGCGAAAAGGTCCGCTGCATTATTCCGCACAACCTTATGCAGGACGCTTTTGTGATGCAAAAGGAGTTCTGGTTTAAGCGGGACGGCGCCTGGTCGCTCCAAACCAAACCCATGTACAAGGAATATTTCTTCGTCGCCACGCACGATGCCGCCGCGCTCGATAGGGCCCTGGCCCAGTTGAGCTTTGGCTGTCGCATCGCCGGCAGCAGGGAGCGGGCGTACATGCCTATGCCGGATGATGCGCAGGATTGGTACCGCAGCGTTCTGGACGACGACGGCGTGGTGCGCAACAGCGTCGCGCGCATAGAAGACGGCGTTTTGCACATAGAACAGGGCCCTTTGGTGGGGCAAGAGGCCCGTGTAAAGAAGATCGACCGTCATAAGCGCTGGTGCCTAGTGGACGTGGCCGAAGGTGACTCCGCATTTAGGGAGCTGCTGCCGCTCGACGTTCCCAGCAAAACGTAGGGGAGACGTTGTACTAGCTGTTCGTTCGCAATTTTTGAATTTACCGATTGGGGGATTCCTGGACAACGGGGATGTAAGTTTGACTGTGGATGCTAAAGAAGTAACAGAGAGCTGTGTATCCGTGGGGGACGCACTGGCTATTAAAGAGATTAAGCCGAGCGGCACGCTTGGTTACCGCTTTATTAAGAGGTTGTTTGACCTTGTATTCAGTCTTTTGATGAGTGTTCTACTGCTCATTCCTATTGCTGTGGTGTGCGCGCTCATTAGCCTTGAATCACCCGGCAGTCCTGTGTATACGCAAGAGCGCGTTGGCAAGGGCGGTAAGACCATCAAGATCTTCAAGCTTCGTAGTATGGTCGCCGATGCGGGTGATGTGCAGAAGTATTTGAGTCCCGAGCAGCTGCATCAGTGGGAAATCGAACGCAAAGTCGACGATGATCCTCGCATTACCAGGATTGGTCAATTCATTCGTAAATGCTCCATCGACGAGATGCCGCAGTTTCTCAACGTGCTGAACGGTGATCTTTCTGTCATTGGCCCTCGTCCCATTACAAGGGATGAGCTTGAACAGCATTTTTCCTACGAGGAAAAAGCTGAGCTGCTCTCTGTCCAGCCCGGTATTACTGGCCTGTGGCAGGCGACTGACCGTAACGAGGCAACCTTCAACAGTGGCTTACGACAGAAGATTGAGCTTCGCTATGTGCGTAATCGCTGCTTCCGCATGGACTGGAAATGTTTCACCGGCACTTTTGGTGCCATGTTCGGCAAGAAGAGGACGGGGCGATAAATGGCTAATTCGATTCGTGTCGCTCAGATAGTCGGAAAAATGAATGGCGGCGGCGTCGAGGCTGTTGTTATGAACTACTACCGTCATATCGACCGTAGCAAGGTGCAGTTCGATTTCCTTGTCGACTCAGATTCGACGCTTATTCCGCGAGAAGAAATCGAATCGCTCGGTGGCAGGGTCTTTGAAATACCGCCCTATCAGCATGTAGCTGAATACCAGCGAGAGCTTCAGCGTCTCTTTAAGCAAGAGGGCTGGAAGATTGTCCATAGTCACATCAACGCGCTTTCGGTCTTTCCTCTTCGTGCTGCGAAGAAGGCGGGTGTCCCCGTGCGTATCGCCCATAGCCACTCTACGAGTGGTAGGGGTGAGTATGCCAAGAATGCCCTGAAGGCCGTGCTGAAAACGCAATCAAACCGGTATCCGACTCACCGTTTTGCATGTAGTAAATTCGCTGGTGAATGGTTATTTGGATCGAGTTCTCAATTTGTAGTCATGCGTAATGCTGTCGACTTGTCTGTTTTCGCGCCAGATGATGAGGATCGCCTAAGGACGCGGCGATCGCTTGGTGTTGCTGATGGACAGCTTCTAATTGGGCACATTGGTCGTTTTACAGAGCAGAAGAATCACTCATATTTGCTTAATATATTCGATCAGGTTTTAAAGATTCGTAATGATGCAGTTTTAGTTTTGGTTGGTTCTGGTCCGTTGGTTGAACAGATAAAGGACCAAGCTGATTGTCTGGGGATTAGCCATTCTGTTCGGTTTTTGGGCACTAGAAGCGACGCAGCATCTTTATATCGAGCATTTGATGTTTTCTGCCTGCCGAGCCTGTATGAAGGCCTCCCAATGGTCGGAGTTGAATGCCAGGCATCGCATACACCCATTCTTGCGTCTGATACCGTTACCTCTGAGACCGCTGTTACATCCATGATGCAATTTGAATCACTTTCTAGCTCCTGTATAAAGTGGGCCGAAAGACTTATTGAGTTGAGCACAGAGGTCTTCGCGCCTGGCGACGATGCCGGTTTGCAGGTATTTGAAATTAATGCTGCGGCCAGAGTGTTATTGGATTGTTATATGACCTATTTAGGTTCTGTTGATTAAGGGGATAGCTTGACTATTACATGTTCTAAGCGAGTCGCAGTCGCGTCGTGTCATGACAAAATCAACTTTGGCAGCGTTCTTCAGGCGTACGCGACCCAGCGTGCCCTTGAGGAGCTGGGAGTTGAAGTCAATACTATTGATAAACGTGGCCTGGGTCATGCTATTTCTGAAGGACGCAATGATTACTATCTTGAGCATCTATTTGATGTAGATCTTTATCGTGCAAAGCTGGGTTTTGTAAAGCATCGCATCAAGCAGAAGCTTGATGCTGACTTTGGAAAGAAAATGGCAAAGAGGAAAAGTGCATTTTCATCTTTCGAGTCAACACATTTTAGTTTTACTCCTCAAGCCGCTTCGTTTGAAGAACTTGGGGCGCTTGTGGCTGATTATGACAGCGTTGTTGTTGGCAGCGATCAGCTTTGGCTGCCTGTTAACATTGCTGGTAGGTACTTTACACTATCTTTCGTGCAGCCTCCTGTCCGCAAGGTGTCTTATTCCACTAGTTTTGGAGTATCTTCCCTTTCTGAAAAATATCTTCGTAAAACAAAAGATTTTCTTTCCGATTTTTCGGCCATTTCTGTTCGCGAGGATACGGGAGCGGATTTGGTAGAGAAAGCTACGGGCGTCCGATGCTCTGTTGTATGCGACCCTACGATGCTGCTGGCTAGAGATCAGTGGGCAAGCCTTGCTTGTTCCTCTTCGATTGACGTTCCTGACGAGCCCTATGTTTTCTGCTATTTCATGGGTAAGAATGCATGGAATCGTGAATGTGCCCAAGAGCTTGCCAAGCAGCATAATTTGAAGATCGTCGCCATTGCTCATCCCGATGAATATGTTAAGGCTGATGACGATTACGCGGATTATTATCCTTGGGAAGCCGGTCCGGCTGAGTGGGTCAACTTGATTGCCCATGCTTCGTATGTCTGTACTGACTCTTTCCACGGAAGCGTTTTCTCAAATATTTTTGAGGTGCCCTTCTTCTCGTTCCGTCGCCACGAGAATATGGGTGCTCAGTCTACGAACTCACGTATTGATACATTGTTGCGTGTCCTTGGAAACTCCGATCGTATTTGCGAATCGAAGGATGCTTTCCGTGCCGCAATGGCAAATGAAATTGACTTTGTGTCAGTACGTCAACGACTTAATGTGTATAGGAATGAATCGGCCAATTGGCTTAAATCAGCTCTTGAGTTGTAGGGAACAGTATGATCTCCATCACGGACAAAAGTAAATGCTGCGGTTGCGCTGCCTGTGCTCAAAAATGTCCCAAGCAGTGCATATCAATGGAATATGACGCCGAGGGCTGCGAGTACCCCGTAGTCAATGCTGACCAGTGTATTGATTGCGGATTATGCGAAAAGGCTTGCCCAGTGCTTAATGTTGATAAGGACGAGCCTAAGTCCCAACGAGCCTTTCTAGTCCAGCATAATGATCAAAAGGTGCTTGCTGAAAGCACTTCTGGTGGAGCCTTCACTGCCCTTGCTCAGGCCGTGATTGCCAACGGCGGTATTGTGTTTGGTGCAGGTTATTTGCGCGGTGAACAGCTTGTGCGAGCCGAAGGAGCCCCTGGGCGACTTAAGGTCGGACATTTTTCTGTGGAAAGCGTTGATGAACTTTGGCGCTTCCGCAACAGTAAATATGTTCAGAGCGTTGTTGGCCCTGCGTATCCCGAGGTCAAACAACAACTAAAAACTGGACGTGAAGTTCTCTTTATTGGTACCCCTTGTCAATGCGAAGGCCTGCTTCGATTTTTGGGCGGCAAGCCGGCAAATTTACGCGTGGCAGACTTCGTCTGCCGCGCGAACCCCGCTCGCGCTGTGTTCGCGCGGCAGGTCGAATGGCTTGACGCAAAGGTTGGCGTAAAAGGTGAGACCGTTCTTTTTAGAGATAAATCACGGTTTGGCTATCGCTATTCAAATATGTGCGAGCTCGAAGGCGAGACTCTGTATGGTGAACGGCTGTACAGTGAAGGTGTCGAAACAGATCCTTACCTAAGGGCCTTTTTTGCTGATCTTTCAGATCGACCCATTTGTTACGAATGCCCGTTTAAAAAGCGTTATCGCGTTACTGATTTGACTTGCTGGGATTTCTTCGATGTTTATCGACTCTCGAAAGAGTTCGACGACAATCGGGGCGTCACTCGAGTTCTCATCCAAAGCGATGAGGGACAAGAATTGCTTGATCGAGCCTCAAGCTATGCCCGTATGAAGGAGATTGATGTTGAGGCTGCAGTAGAAGGTGTTCGTGAACTTACTAAGTCCGTGAAGCTGAATCCGCGTCGCGATGAATTCATGGCTGATGTGGCGAATCTGGATGGTGAGGAGCTTATGAATAAGTGGTTCCCCGATTCCGGAAAAGTAAAAGCCGAGCGCTTTGCTAGGCATACATGCGAAAAGCTTGGAATTTATGACCCGATGAAGCGTCTGGTTAAAAAAATCATCAAGAAGTAGCCTATTGTTCGAAAGGGAATTGATGATTCCTAAAGTTCTGCACTACATCTGGTTCGGTGGAAGTGAGCTTCCTGAACTTGAAAGAAAATGCATTGAGTCTTGGTCGAAGATCATGCCTGATTGGGAAATTCGTAGATGGGACGAAAGCAATTTCGATATAAATCAATGTGAATTTTGTCGTGAGGCATATGCCTCAAAAAAATGGGCGTTTGTCAGCGATTATGCGCGCTACAGAATACTGTATTCAGAGGGTGGAATCCTTCTCGATACAGATGTCGAAGTCCTGAAGCCTCTGGACGAGCTTTTAGATAATGAGGCTTTTGCGGGATTCATGAAGAATAATTTCTTCTTGAATCCCGGCCTCATCATGGGTTCTGAGGCCGGAAGCCATGTCATGAGCGATGTCGCAAAATTATATGAATCTATGAGATTTGAGATGCGAAAAGGCCGCAACTCTATGGATACCTCTCCGAGGGTGCTAACTGATTACCTGGAAGTGAGTTGTGCTCTTAAGAGAGATGGTTCATTTCAGCAGTTAAATGGTTTCACTGCATACCCTGCTACTTATTTTGATCCCCTAGACAGTCATAGTGGCAAGTTTGAAATTACTGATGATACATATTCTATTCACCATTATTCAGGCACCTGGTTGTCACCCGCTAAGAAGTTCCGTGTTGAAATGCGGAAAAAGCTTGCGCCAGTAATTGGACCCAAGCTGTCTTGGTTCATCTCCTCTGTTCTATCGGTACTTAGATTTGGAAGGAAGGCTTTTTAATGGTTTCGTCTGCCTTAGACCACAATAAGCCTAGGGTTTTAGTATCTGGCCTTTCAAATGGGCTGGGTGGAACCGAAATCGTTGTTGGTAGGTATATAAAGGCCCTCAGCTCATATGCTACGTTTGAATTTCTTGCTTCGTTTGAGGGACTTGGTGTTGCCGCAATTGAGGCCAAGCTTAACGGATTACCTTATGTCTGTTCATTTGGCGTTCCAGATGCGGCTGATATTTCTGATAAATTTTTAAAATGCTCCTTTAATGTTGCCGAATGGATTGAAGCAATTATTTCTATGGGTCGTCCAAATAAGCTTGCGGGGGGCGTCTGTTTATGACGTCAACAAGCAAGCAAGTAAATTGCTGTCAATCTTCCTTGGTCGACAATCCTCTCGTGAGCGTGATTGTGCCGATGTATAACGCTGAAAAAACGATTCAAAAGACATTAAATAGTCTTCAGCGTCAGAGTGTGAGCAACATTGAAATAATTATCGTTGATGATGGGTCGACAGATCGTGGCGCTGAGCTAGTTATGGCTATTGCAGAGGGCGACAACCGGATTAAGCTGATTAGTCAAAACAATAGTGGTGTATGCGTGGCGCGTAATAGGGGTATCGATGAGGCCTCCGGTGATTGGGTGGCATTTGTTGATGCTGACGATATGCTGCCTATAAATGCAGTTAGGCTGTTGCTTGAATCCTCAGATGGCTGTAGCTTGGTTATCGGGGCTCTACTGAATGAGCATGGCGATTATTCGGGCAAGGCTATAAGCATCGACTGGAAAACAGCATGCTCTCTTAGCCTTGCATTTTGGGATAATGTTAATAAAGTTCCGTTTTCGAGCTTTACTAAAGGTGTTGTATTCCGAAGCGTTTGTGGAAAGATATTTAAGAAATCATTATTCCGGAATGGTTTTCTTAAATTTGAAGATGGCATTCGTTTCGGTGAAGACGCGTTGTTTATGGTAGATGCTTATCGTCTGGCTGAAAGTGTAAAAGTAGTGGACTCGGCGGTCTATTGCTATGTCAACAATAGTGATTCAGTAACGAGAAATACTGATATCTCGGCTATCGAGAGTGTTGATAATTTACTGGTAAAACTATATGAGCTATGTCACGTGAATCCGGATTTAAGCGAACTATATAAGCAATCTGCAGTCAGGGAAGTCTTATCTTTGATTCGTAATTGTGCACGTTTGGAATCGAATCAGCTTTTTAAGCCTGTCTCTAATATGGTCTGCCAGTCGTATTTCAGCTATTTAATGGAAGGCTTTGCTTCTCACCGCTATTCACGTCGATTTATCTCTGAAGTGAAAAATCGCATTACGATCCGTCTTCTTCTTGCGAGGCGTGTTATGGCTGCAATTGGCTTTACTAAGTTTGTTTATGGGGTACGTTAATTGAATTTGACTAATGTGGAAAGATCATGGACTGAGATTATACGAGCAAATGCCGGGGCTGTAATGTTCAGCTTTGCTTTGGCTTTATTTTCAGTTTCCTATTATATTGGATCAGTAAATGCTACCAATGTGTTTGGGATTTCTCTTGCGGTGCTTTCGCTGGTCCTTGAGTTGTTTGCCTTAGCGTTTCTACTGCTGAAGCTTTTACTACAAAAGACTTCTCATGTGAAAGTGCTAGTTGGCTTGCTGCTGATTTTAATTTGCGTCGGGTCGCTGAAATCAAATAAAGCCCCTCAGATTATTTGGTTGGCGCTGTTTTGCCTTTGCGCTGAAGACGTCCCTGAATACTACATCTCAAGGTCTATTCTTGTATCGTCCGTCTTTATGCTATTGATGGTTGTTGGTCTCAATAGTGTCGGTGCCATTCCTTCTGTATTAATGTCGCGCGGTAGCAATTTTGTACGAAATTCGATGGGCTTTGCCCATCCTAATAATTTTGGACAGCTTTTGTTTATTGCTTATTCTGCTTCTATTTTTGAGCTGAAAGGCAGAAGCGGTCTTGCGGGCATCTTCTGTTTCGCAATTGCTTTTTTCGTAGCTGATTCAAAAACTTCTGCAGCAGGCATTTTCGTAATGGCCTTGTATTCGGTTATTTCATTCAGAAGCCCCCGTTCAAAACCATATGGGTCCCTATTTACTTTTTTACCGCTTTTTCTGGCGATTATTAGTATAGCCCTGCCCTTTATGTGGTCCCATGGTGCCAATAAATGTCTTGTTCAGCTTGATAATTTAATGACCAACCGGATTTTTTATTCCGCCTATTATTTTGAAAACTACCCTCTGACTGTTTTTGGTAATGACTTAACGGCCATAGTTTCGCTGCCGTCTGCAACGGGTGGTTATTTAATACAAACAAGAGTCATGCTTGACAATGCATATTGTCGACTACTTATTCAATACGGTTTGATCCCATTTACCGCGTTTGTTGCTTTCTATTGCGTAGCGATAAATAAAGCGCGTATTTCGGCCCACGTGACATTCATGGGCTTGGTCTTGTATTCCCTAATGGGGTTTGTTGAATGCGGAATGTTATATCCAGCATGTAATTTCTTTATGCTTATGGCGCTGCCCGCCTTTTCAGATAAGGGGCCCTGTCAATCCAGGGTGCCATCAAAGGATGTTGTGGAGATGGCTAAATAATGGCAAAAATTAATACTACCAAGTCAGACATTATATGGAACTATGTAAGCACTGTTCTTTCAATGGGGAGCAGCTTCCTTCTTCTTCCGTTTCTGCTTGCTTACTTATCTAACGCCGAACTTGGTCTCTGGTACACTTTTGTTGCCATTGGGAATTTAACGCTGTTATTTGAATTTGGCTTTACACCAACTTTTGCGAGAAATATTGTCTATTGTCTTAGCGGTGCGCGTAGCATTAGCAAGAGCGGCTACGATTCATCTCAAGTTGGTGATTCTGTAGACTATGAGCTGCTTGGCAAATTGATTAAAACATCCCGGATTGTTTACGCGTTAATTTCTTGCGTTGTTCTGATGCTTACCGCTACAGTTGGAACTGCCTACATTTCTTCAATTTCAAGTGCTATTGATCCCTTTTCTTGTTGGACCGCATGGTTAATTTTTTGTTTTGATGTGTTTTTTAATCTATTCTTTTTTCATTATACGACCTGCCTGAGAGGGTTCGGGGATATTTCCGCTGAAAGCAGGGCAAAGTCTTATGGTCGCATTGGGCAGCTTGTGGTTTCTGCGTTTTTGCTGTTTATGGGTTTTGGCATCATTGGCGCTGCCATCGGTTATCTGTTTAATGACATTGTGCTGAGATTTTTTTGCGGTCGCTTTCTGGAGGTTCACTCAGAGGCGATAAAAAAAGCAAACGATGCTTGTACGGGTGTTTCTATTTCTGAAATAAAAGAAACGTTTATTTCAGTGGCTTATTTGGCGTGGAGGGACGGCGTTGTTCAACTTTGCTGCTATGCTTCCACTCAGTTGAGTTCGCTGCTCTGCTCCTATTTTCTTGGTGTGGAGGTTAACTCTCAGTATTCATTAATTATTCAAGTTGGCGGTGCAATTTACGGGTTTGCCAGCGCCTACGTTCGATCTTTTATTCCAATGTTTCAATCTGCTTATGCTGGTGGCGAAGTTCAGACTGCACGAAAAATTATTGAAAAAAGTCTGTCTCTATATTGGATTTTAATTGTTGTATGCACGATCGGTGTCTGGTTTGTCGGCTTCCCAGTCTTGTTCCTAGTTAAGAAAGGTTTTTCCCCCGACGGGCTTCTTTATTTCGCCTTGGTTGTTTATCTTGCGGTTTGGAACCATCATTCATTGTGTTGTAATTACATTATCAGTACGAATGAAATCCCCTATCTCCCGGCTTATATAGTTTCGGCTATTGCAGGTTTTGTATTGTCGTATGTCTTAATTTCCTTTACTGGCATGGGCGTCTGGGCGCTTGTGGTTGGTAATGGGGCCGCTCAGCTTGCATATAATAATTGGAAATGGCCTATATACCTTGCGCGTAAATTCTCTTCCCATTATTTTGCGTTGATTAGAGCTGGTCTCATGCAGTGGTCCTGCGCATTGAAGAAATAAGTGTTAATCACTGCTTTAATGTGACTTATGATTTCGATCGCGCCGATAGTGCCGAGAAAGTGGTGTAGAGTCCGATCCGAAGTAAGTTGCATGGCGTTGGGGAGCAGAGCCTGCTCGGCAGATCACCATTTAGATGCAAGGCCTATAACCCGATCGCAAACCTCCAACGCAGCAGATCGATGCGTGACGATGATGACGGTATGACCGAGATTTCGCATGCGGTCCAGCATTTCTCGCTCGGTCTTGGGGTCGAGGGCCGATGTGCATACATCGAGCAGAAGCACGGGGGAGTCGGAGCAGACCGCACGCGCAACGGCAAGGCGCTGGTCCAGGTCCCCATACCAGTTGTCGTTGGTGTCGTCCCAGGTTAGGTCCATCTGGCACCATTTGCCGTCGATCTTTACGGCGTTCCAGGTGTGGCCGTTGCCGGTGATGCGGCCGTTGGCGATGCCCGCGGCGTCAAGGAGCTTGGAGTAGATGCGCTGGTAGCTCTCGCAGGTGCCCTGGTGGCGCGTGAGGCCGCTTTCGGCCGAGCACCAGTTGAGGCTGTGGTCGTACTCCAGCTGGTCGAGCGTCCAGTCGTGGAGCCACAGCGCCATGTCGTATTCCGAGCCGTCTGCCTGTTGCCTGCACTGGGCCACGGCGTTGTTGACGATCTGCGTGACGCTTGGGCGTGCGGCGTCGTTTACGGTCACCTCCGCCGTGGTACGCAGGTAGTAGATCCCCTTGTCGTTTTGGGGGTCGTTTCTGTCGTTGTCCATAAAGTAGAAGTAGATGCGGTACGTGCCCGATGCCGTGAAGTCAAAGGTAAAGTCGTGGCCCGCGGTGCCCAGGCTGTAGTAGCTGGCCCATGCCGGGCGCGACGGG
>OHYB01000583.1_pt1 | contig 17350 bp, 17 predicted proteins | sample 1580181 | NCBI WGS metagenome assembly OHYB01 (sample SAMEA3882510, study PRJEB24775) | human gut metagenome | biome: human-associated habitat; feature: intestine environment; material: feces | place: Netherlands | collected 2009/2010
CGCGAAGGCTTTCCTGAGCGTCTTAGTCGTAGTTAGTCATTAGCTTGCCGGAACGTTGCGACGCGCGGCGGTGAATATACATTGTGAAATCGCGTCCGGGATAACGACCAACCAATTAAATAGCAAGTATGATTAATAAATAGTTTAACACAAGTTCAAGCCCCGGTAAACACCCGTTCGTGTTTTAGAGAAAAAACCTGCATACCATATTGGGGTATTCCAATATGGTATGCAGGTTTTATTATTTTCCAATAAAGGGTGTATCAGATTCCATTATTTCTTGTAGATGCGTTTGTCCTTAATCTCAATTTTACCTTCTTTCAGAAGGTGTCCCACAGCACGTTTAAAGGCATTCTTGCTGAGACCGAATTCGCGTTTGATCACTTCTGGTGAGGCTTTGTCATCGAAGGGGAGGACGCCGGCGAATTCTTCGATTATGCTAAGGACGCTCTCGGCATCTTCGTTAATCTGGATGTAGGCTTTCTGACGGTCTGTGACGTTCATCTTGCCATCCTCTTTCACCTCAGAAACGCGAAGGTCGAGGACTTCGCCCGGGCGGTATTTGCCGCTGGCTTCTCTGGCTGGAATCAGGGCGGAATATTTGTCATCAACAGCTACGAAAACACCGAAACGATCGCTGATCTCGTAGACACGGCCTTTTACGGAATCACCTGTTACATATGGGGTTCTGGTAGAAAGGTAATGGTATACCTTCATGGTGGCGCAGAGACGGCTGCTCTTGTCCACATAGAGAGCTACCAGACACTCCTGTCCTTCCCGCACACGGCTGGTCTGCTCATGGTATGGAAGGAGCAGATCTTTCTCTAAGCCCCAATCCAGGAAGGCACCGATCTTGGTTACCTGAAGGACTTTCAGAACTGCAGTCTGGCCAACCTGGAGAAGCGGTTCTCTGGTGGTTGCAATAAGACGGTCTCTGGAATCTTTGTAAATAAATACGTCCAGAGTGTCGCCCTCTCTGGTTCCTTCCGGAACCTGTTTCGCAGGAAGAAGCACTCTGTCTTCCTGGCCTGCATTTTTATCTTCTGCAAGGTAAACACCGAAATCTACGGTCTTTGCCACAATAAGCTTCTGTTTTTTTCCTATTTCAATCATGGATTCTCCTTAATTCAATTACGGTTAAATATAAAATTTCTCAGTAGCTTCCCAATCTATTGTCCAGTATAGCACACATTTACCGCCACTGTGAACATTAACTTATTGAAGTAAGGATAAAAAATGCAGAATCCCCATCTGCAAAGCGACTTTCCGGCTCATGCATTGCGGAAGCGGCTTAGGAAATCTTTTGTCAGCGGGTCTTTCGGATTCTCAAACAGTTCCTTCGGCGGTCTGTCTTCTACGATAACACCATTTGCCATGAAGATTACACGCTTGGAAACGTCACGGGCAAATGCCATCTCATGGGTGACGATGATCATGGTCAGGCTTTCGTGTGCAAGGTCTCTCATAACCTCCAGAACCTCGCCTACCATCTGGGGATCCAGCGCGGAGGTTGGCTCGTCGAAAAGAAGAATTTCCGGTTCCATGGCAAGGGCTCTTGCGATTGCCACACGCTGTTTCTGACCTCCGGAAAGCTGTTTGGGTACGGCGCCATACCTACTTTTTCCAGATAATACAAAGCTTTTTTCTCTGCCTCTTCTTTGCTCTTTTTCAAAACCTTTACCTGACCTACGGTGCAGTTTTTCAGAGCAGTCATGTTGTTAAAAAGGTTAAAATTCTGGAACACCATACCTACCTTTGAACGGTATTCCGGAACGTTTACGTTCTTACTGGTGATGTCAGTTCCATGATAATTGATTTCTCCGGTGGATGGAGTTTCCAGCATATTCAGGCAGCGAAGAAGCGTGGATTTACCAGAACCGGACGGTCCGATAATGCACGTCACATCTCCCGGGCTTACGGAAAAATCAATATCTCTCAGTACCTGATTGCTGCCAAATGCTTTTCCCAGATGCTTGACTTCAAGGATTTTTTCACTCATGATCATTTCTCCTCCTTCTTCTTAGGGTAGGAATACAGACCACTTGTGTGAGCCAGTGTATCCGTTGTGGCAAGGTCATAATTCTGCGGACCTTCCATCTTGTGTTCCAGCAGGCGGAGCAGTCTGGAGCATACAAAAGTAAGGATAAAGTACATTACCATAGCGATGGTAAAGGATTCAAAGTAAGTATAATAGGCTCCGGCTACGCCTTTTGTTGTGTAGAAAAGTTCTACAATTCCAATAATGGAAAGAACGCAGGTATCCTTGATATTGATGATCAGGTTGTTGCCAATCTGAGGCATGATGTTGCGCAATGCCTGTGGAAGGATTACGTTCATCATAGTCTGTACATGCGTCATTCCGATTGCTTTTGCAGCTTCTGTCTGACCTTCGTCAACAGAAAGGATTCCGCCTCGGACGGTTTCTGCCATGTAGGCTCCGGTATTGATAGATACTACGAAAAATGCCGCAAACCACATGGACATGTTGATATTGAACAGGTAAGCACTTCCGTAATAGATAAACATGGCCTGTACCATCATTGGGGTGCCGCGGAAAAATTCCACGTAGCATGCCATAATAAATTTGAGAAATCCAACCAGTGTCTTTTTAACGGCGGAGTCCCTTTTATCTACAGGAATTGTTTGAATAATTCCAACTATAAAGCCAATAAGGCACCCTAAAAAGGTGCCTACAATGGCTATGATCATTGTATTTCCGGCTCCTGACAAAAAGGAGGAACCGTATTGCTGGAGCAGATACTGGATCCGGCCCCAGAAGGTTTCAGGAAGCATATTTTTCTCTCCTATCTCTCTCGACTTTATTTACAAAGACCGTCTGCGAAATATCCTGCAAAGTGAATCTTACAAAATGCAGGAATGATTTTTCAAACAGACTCAAATGCAGCGAAATCACTGTAACCCTTACTCTGACAGCGGCTGTACGGAAATTGCTTTGTCCATCATTTCTTTGTAATCATCCTCTGTCATTTTATCCAGTACGCTGTTCAGGGCATCCAGAAGCTCTGTATTGCCTTTCTGTACGGAAATACCAATGTTGATATCCTCATCTGATACCTCAAAATCTCCGTCTGTGCCAGAGAAATCAAGAAGTTTGAAATCCGGGTAAGCTACGCAGGCAGCCATTCCGGTAGGCATATCCGTTACAACAGCGTCACATTTTCCAGATTCCAGGGCAACCAGCATGGCAGGTGCACTTTCCTGTGCAGGAAGAATGTTTGCGTCCTCAATCTGCGGCAGGCAGGAATCATACCAGATAGTGTTCTGCTGGGAAGTACAGGTAACGCCCTTCAGATCTGCCACACTTTTTGCATCTGCATAATCGCCGTCGCTTTTTACCAGGGTAATAATGGATGCATAGTAATATGGCTCTGTGAAATCTACCATCTGCTGACGTTCGGATGTAATGGACTGACCTGCGATTACGCAGTCAACTTTTCCAGACTGGACAGCCGGTACCAGGGAATCCCAGTCCAGTTTCACGATTTCCAGATCGTATCCCAGCTCGTCACAGATTTTTTTCGCCATCATAACGTCGTATCCATATGCGTAATCAGAGCTTCCGGAAATGGGAACAGCTCCATTGGAATCATCTGGCTGTGTCCAGTTGTATGGTGCATAGCTGCACTCCATTGCTACCTTTAATGTTTTCTTCTCTTCTGCCTGTACCATTGTAAGTCCAAGTCCCGGCATTGCTGTCACGGTAACAGCTGCTGCCATAAGACCACTTGTCATTTTTCTCCATAAATAGCTCTTCTTCATTTTTCTTTCCTCCTCTTTGTAAAAAACTCATTAATCACAGCACCACCGATATTTTATCGGTGTGTTTCCTCATTTCGAGGTTGTTTCCCCATTTCCGGGTAAAAAAAATGCAATGGCGGCGTTATCACACTAACGCGCCATTGCGTTGTAGTTCATATTACTCTTGTTTGTGGGAGAAGTCAAGAGGGGGGAGTTGCAGAATTCATGGTTTTTCTCCATATTTCTCTGGCTCACAGATTCTTTTCATCCTTCAACGCACATATTTTTTTAACCGTTAAACCAGAAATATCTGCAATTTCCTCAATCGTATACTTGCCCACTTGCAACATTTTGACGGCTGTAGCCATTTGATTTTCCAGTCTTCCAAGCTCAAGTCCTTGCTCAATCAGTTTATCCGACTCTAATTCCAGCACTTTTCCGCCCATAATTTCACCAATTCCTTTCTTTCAGCCTAATCACCCGGAACACCTGCTCTACAGCACTTTCCATATTTTTCTGTGCAGTCTGCGGATCCATGGCTTCTTCCAGAGTGGTCACCTGACGGAGGATTGGGAAAAAAGCGTCGATTCCAGCTTCATTACAAGAGGCAGCATCTTCAGTGACCGAGCCAGAAAAGGCAAGCACTGGCTTTCCATATTTCTTTGCAAGTCTGGCAATTCCGATGGGCGCTTTTCCCATAACGGTCTGGCCATCCAGACGACCTTCACCAGTGATTACGATGTCTGCATTTTTTATCTGATTTTCTATGCCGATTTCTTCCAGGACAATGCTTATACCTGGTTCCAGTTTTCCATGAAGAAAAGTACGGAAGGCAAAGCCAAGGCCTCCGGCTGCTCCGCAGCCTGGGTAGTTTGGATCATAATTAAATTTTCCCAATTGGGTTTTGGAATCTGCAAAATATTCTTCTGTTATCTTTGCATAGTTTTCCATCCACCCGTCCATCAGCTCCACCATCTCCGGTGTTGCGCCTTTCTGGGGGCCGAAGATATAGCTGCAGCCTTTTTCCCCATATAAAGGGTTGTCCACGTCACAGGCAATGCGGAAGCTGCATTCTTTTAATTCCGGAAGCAAATTTTTGCAACTGATGGAGGCAAGCTTTTCCACACCTTCTGCTCCAAATGGCACCTGTTTTCCACTTTTATCCAGAAGCTCTCCTCCCAAAGCCTGAAGCATACCGATTCCACCATCATTCGTTGCACTGCCTCCGATTCCGATGATAAAATTTCGGCAGCCTTTGGAAATGGCGTCTTTTATGACCTCTCCAACACCATAGGTTGTAGTGTTTATAGGATTCAGAAGTTCAGGTGGAACCAAAGTGATCCCGGCTGCACCAGCCATTTCTATAATGGCAGTCTTTCCGCACTTTTTCTCATTCTTGTAGCCACGTTTACTTTCTATTATAGAAGTATTTTCTACTACGGAAGCATTCTCTGAAACAGCCATCATCTCTTTTCCCACAAAATCAATTCTACCTGAACCGCCTATATTACGTTTCTCCCAAATTGCATATTCGCAGACAACCGGGGCTCCAAGTGGTCCAGTAACTGTCACATTCTCCAAGCTTCCCCCAAGTCCCTGGGCCAGTGCCCGCACTGTCCCTTCCCCGCCATCTGCCAGCGGATAAACCTTGGTCTTGGCTTCCGAATATACTTTCCGAATGCCTGCTGCGGCAGCTTCACCCGCTTCTATAGAACTCATGCTCCCTTTGAATGAATCAATTGCAATTACTACTTTCATGTTCTTTTCTCCCGTTTTTTCAAATACGATCTACCCTTCTATTTTTTCACTCCACAAATCCATTCCAATTGCAGAACTTCCTTCTTTTATCGTAATTTTATAATCAGAATCCACCTGAATATCATAGCCATATATGCTTTCTTTTCCCGCTTCTGCGTCTTTTTGATCTGCATAATAGGAAAAACCTACACGGTAGATATCCGGATGCAGGTCAATCTGAACATAACTATATCCCCGTATCCAGTCTTCTTCAAGATTTTTTTCATTGAGCAACAGCTGTGTTGCGTACTGTTCTGCCACCTCTCCCTTGCTGGTTCCCATGGCATTTTCTATGGACCTGGCAGCAAAGCCATGTAAAGTCCACGCCGTTATCAAAATCTCCAGAACCACCACAACAGCAATAAGTACCGGGTTCTTTTTTTCCTTGCACATTCTCTTTACTGCAAATCCAAATGCGTATATCACAATCGCCAGATTCACCAGACATGTGATGAGACTTGCTTCCTGTCTATGTTGTTCCCAGAATCCGTCAGGAACCAGGAAAGAACATATTGTGAAAAATATGCCGGTCAGAGTGATTGTAAAAAATCCATAAATTCTTTTGCTTTCCTTATCTTCCCGATTCACCCACAGATAATATCCACTCACAGCAGCTCCCGCGCCAAGAAGCCCGGCAAATAACGCACCGCCAAGGTTTGCATGACCAGAGAATTTAAACACAGCCACAATGAGCAGAATTACCGGTATCGCAAGATAGCCTGCGATTTTATCCTGATGCTGTTGCTGTTTTCGTATTTCTTCCATTGATTGCATCATCTCAGTCACCTCTGCAGACGTGTATTTTTTCTCTGCTTTCTCTCTCTTTTCTGCCATCCCGTTTTTTTCTGCTGCTTCATTCATTTCTACTGTCCCATCTTTTTCTGCTGCCTCATCTTTTTTCACGTTAGCCCCTTCGGTTGTCTGCATTTCTGATCGCATCAGCTCCAAAAGTGATACATCCAGTGCCTCAGCCAATGGTTCCATTGTATTAATATCCGGAAATCCAAGTCCCCGCTCCCAACGGCTGACCGCCTTATCCGTCACTCCGACTTTTCCGGCAAGATCGGCCTGTGTCATATGATGCTCTTTTCTTCTTTCCGAAATAAATGCCCCAAACCTTTTTGCGTCCACTATATGATATCCTCCATAATTCTTTTGCGTTACTCTCTTATATACACTAAAATGTGGATTTTCGTCAATCGACGATTTGTTTACCTGGAAAAAAACGAAAAATTTTCTATAACTCTCTTGTATGTATTGACATTTTGATATCTAAATGATATCATATTTATATCTCGTAAAAGATAATTTTCATTATCAGGAGGATTGCTATGAAAGAAAAAGTTTTGGACAACAAGAAAAATGGTATGGGAATGATGGTGCTGTTTATTCTGCTCTATGCCGTGGCCGCAGCCGCTGTAATATTCGGCGCAGCCTTCGAACAGATTCCCCTTATGGTCATCGGTATCATCTGGGCTTCGCTTGGATGGATCCCGTTCCTTGGCCTTAAAGTGCTGAAGCCGCAGGAAGCCCTTGTACTCACCTTATTCGGCAAATATGTGGGAACTTTAAAGAATGACGGTTTCTATTGGGTAAATCCTTTTTGTACAGCTGTAAACCCGGCTGCAAAGACGAAACTGAACCAGAGTGGTGACGTAGATGGAGGAAACGCCGCCAAATCCGTTCTTACACTGGCCACCGGAACTTCCGCCTCCACAAGCAGTACATATGTAAACAAAAAGATTTCCCTGAAGATCATGACCTTAAATAACAACCGTCAGAAGATCAACGACTGCCTGGGAAATCCGGTAGAAATCGGAATTGCCGTTATGTGGCGTGTAACAGATACTGCGAAAGCTGTTTTCAACGTAGATAACTATAAGGAATATCTTTCCTTGCAGTGTGACAGCGCGCTACGAAATATCGTGAGAATTTACCCTTATGACGTAGCACCCAATGTAGATACCACTGGGGATGGTGTAGCAGATGAGGGAAGTCTTCGCGGTTCCAGTGAAATCGTAGCCGGACGCATCCGTGATGAAATCCAGCAGAAAGTAGCAGATGCCGGTCTGGAAATTATTGAAGCCCGCATCACCTACCTTGCTTATGCACCTGAGATTGCAGCGGTTATGCTGCAGAGACAGCAGGCTTCCGCTATCATCGACGCAAGAAAGATGATCGTAGACGGTGCTGTTGGTATGGTAGAAATGGCATTAGAGCGATTGAATGAAAACAATGTGGTAGAACTTGACGAGGAGCGGAAGGCTGCCATGGTTTCCAATCTTCTCGTAGTGCTGTGCGGCAATCACGATGCCCAGCCGGTGGTTAATTCCGGCAGTCTGTACTAATGGCTGAAACCAGAGATACCCGGCCTAAGAAACAGATCCCGCTCAGGCTTTCTGCCAAGCTTTATGACCAGATTGCAGCCTGGGCGGAGGATGATTTCCGCTCCGTAAACGGGCAGATTGAATATCTGCTCACCGAATGTGTCCGCCAGCGCAAGAAAAATGGGAAATACGTTTCCGACACGATGGATAAACCGCCGGAACTGGATATCTCATGATTTCCAGCATAAAAAGCCCTTCTACTTGCCAAACCCACTATCGACAATTATAAAACAATACAAATTTTTCACATTTTAAACAAATCAGGGAGTACAGATGTTATAACAACAGTGCTGTACTCCCCGCTTTTATCTATTCGTGCACAGAGGGTAATGACTTTCTGAATGCTCTGAACACCAATTCTGTTTTGTATGGTATTTAACGCTTATAATTATAATTGTTAAGCTTATTTTCTTCGTTCTTTGTGTTAATTTATCTTTTGTATTTTAGTATTTCTATAATTCTATAAAATGATATATTACTTGCAATTTGCTTTCTCTATATGTATTTTTCTGTTTCGTTTTTCTATTTTGTTTTTCTATTACGTTTTTCTGATGCATTTTATATTTCATTTTTTCTGAGAGTATTTCTACAGCCATTCTTATGTATGAATGGTTCTGTCAATCACATACACAGCCTCTGCTTTATCGCGGTGATGTCTTTCTCATGTTTGTTCACGTAAAATAAAAGTCTTTCCTGCGTTTCCCATCTCTTTTGTTGTTCTTCCAGCTTTTGTAAAAGATTGGAATGATTCTCTGCTACAACCTGAAGCTTCCAGTCTGTAGTGTTCTCCACATGAAGCCAGAGTTCTTTTACACTTCTTTGCAATTCTGATACTGATGCATCCAATTCACATACATGCTTGTCTACGCTGCGCAAGTTCGCTTCCAGATTCTCAAAGCGCCTCTTGGTTTCGCTTTCGAAGTTGTCAACGCGAGTTTCTAAGCTGTCAAAGCGGCTTTCCAAATTATCGAAGCGGCTTTCCAACTTGTCGAAGCGGCTTTCCAAATTATCGAAACGGCTTTCCAAATTCACAATCCGTGTCTCAATGGGCACCAGCAATCCTGCAATCGCCTGTAGATCTTCTTTCGTCAACATTTCTTTCACCTCCCGTATATTTAAGATAAAAAAAGTATATCAGCAAAATAATGTAAAAACAATACTTGAAGTACATTTTGTTCTGTGCTATAATCACGCCACGCATGATTTGCAGCAACACATTTCAGAACAGGAAAAAAGTCCACTGTCTGGGAATCCCCAAGGCAACGGACTTTAAAGCTTCTACTCACCTAATCTATATTTTCTATTACTTTCATATTCTTACCAACTGTGGAAATTTCACCAACACCCCATCTTTTTATTCCCAAGGTGCCTTTACGACTTCCTTCGCTTCAAACAGGTGCTTCATCCAGTCACCGGCAAGCTGAATCCAGCTCTCACATTCTGCCTGGATTCCATAACCATTGGGGCATGCTGTTTCTGCAGTGGCAAGTCCCAGACCATGACTGCCCACTGGATAAATATGCAATTCTGCCGGAATATCCAGAGCGTGAAGTGCCTGGAAAAACAGCAGGGAGTTCTCTACCGGTACAGTATCATCCGGTGCTGTATGCCACAGGAAAGTCGACGGGGTATCCTTCGTAACATTATATTCCAGGGACAGGAATCTGCGTTTCTCTTCATCTGCATAATCCTCTCCCAGAACGCTTTCAAAAGAACCCTTATGTGCTTTCTCGCCAGAAGTGATTACCGGATAGCTGAGCATAAGCCCATTGGGGCGAAACTTTTCGGAGTCCATGCCCAAAGCTTCTGCAACAAAGGGCTTGTTCCAGAATACACCAAGGCTTGCCGCCAGATGTCCACCAGCAGAAGAACCCTGGACTACGATCTTCTCTGTATCAATATGCCATTTTTCTGCATTTTCACGGAGCATTGCAACTGCTGTAGCCAGCTGAAGAAGCGCCTCCGGGAAACGTGCCGGAGCAACGCTGTAGCGCAAAATCGCAGCATGATAGCCCATTGCCATAAATCTGACAGCAAGAGCTTCTGCCTCTCTGTCAGAAGTCATCTGATAGCCGCCGCCAGGACAGATCAGCACAACCGATCTCTTTCTCTCCGGCTCGATCTCCGGGGAATTATCCAGGAAATATGTAAATAAATTTGCTTTAAACTCAGAATCTTTCAATTGGATTTCTATTTTTTCGTGAATCATTTCGCGAGCCTCCTGTTGTATATATTTCGTTCATTTTATAATGTCAGGAATAACCAGCTTATCCCCTAAAGCATGTTTGGAAAAAAGCTTTCTGTAAGACGTGCGTCACAATTTTGGCGTGCAGTTTGCAATAATGCTTTTTCAAACAGGCTCTAATGCCATAATAATTTTCTTCCTATAAGAAATCAATACCTAAATAAAATTGACACCTGCTATTTCAAACACGCTCTAGTTCCCCATCTTCGTCCTGTCATACATCTCCCTGAACTCCGTAGGCGTACAATTATTCATCAGCTTAAACATCCGAAGAAACGCCGACAGACTGGAAAAGCCTGACTTAAATGCCACCTCCGTCACACTCACTCCTGGATCCTGCAGCAACGTTTTTGCAAATTCAATTCTCTTCTGATTCAAATACTTATAAAACGTAGAATCTGTATACTGCTTAAACAACCTGGAAAAATGATACTTACTGAATCCTGCCTGGGAAGCCACTCCCTCCAGGCTCAAATCTTCCGCAAAATGATTGTTAATATAATCTGTAACCAGGATAAACTTCTCCACATATTCCTTCTGCCTGCTGTTTGCTCCGTTTTCTTTCTGCTGTCCCGCTACAGTATGTGCATTTACACGCTGTCTTCCAACGCATGTAAGAATCTCAAGGAATTTCGAAATAATCATAGTTTCCAGATAGGGAGACTCACCGAAATATTCCTCTTTGATTTCCAGCATAAGCGTTTTTACTTTTTCATAAATCTGCGGATACCCCTCCGGTGTAATCAAAGTAGCCGGGGTTATAATCATAGTAAGCAAGTTCAGCTCCTTGGTAGAAATATTGTTCAGACACGGCTGAAAAATAATCCGCTCTCCGCTTTCCGGAGCAAAAAGCTCATGAAGCATACACGGACCGATAATCAGCACATCCCCCTCACGCAGATTGTATTCCTTTCCACCGCACAGTGCCTTATAGCCATTTACGATTGGCATAAGTACCTCGAAGGAGGTATGCCAGTGCGGTGGGTAATTCTCGTATTCATCATTATAATAGAGACAAACCTGCTCATCTTCCCGGAAATCTACTGTTTCATGTATTCCACTAAGCTTATGTATCATTCCCCCATGCTCCTTCCCTGTATATTCTTATTATAATGCTCCTGAGTTTCACCCTTTTACCAGAGCATGTTTGAATTTTCCCAACATATATCATTTTCCGACGGTCAGTATCAAATATTGTCATTTAGTTCTCAAATATTGCGTTTTTCAATATGTTTGTATTGTATCAAATGTTGCTTTTTTTATCAATATATAGCCAAATTTATATTTTAAATCTAAATAAGTATCGTTTATCTTTGTCTATATTGCATAATTTTCTATGTTTTAAATTATATACTTTGACATGTACTTGTTTTTGTACAATTTTAGATAGCAATAATTGATAGTAAACAAACAAGAATTAGAAAGAAAACCCAGGCAATCTCTGCTATAGTAAGAATTACCAAATACGAGATCTAAATTTTTAAAAGGAGGTTCAATATGAACAAGAAACGAGCACTTTCAATATTAATGGCTGCAGCAATGGCAGCTGGAACACTGGTTACATCTGTACCGGTTTATGCTGATGATGTTGAAGAAATCACATGGATGTTCTGGGATGACCTGGAAGCTACGGAAGATCTTATTTCCAAGGGTTACAAAGAAGTCATTGATCGTTTCAACGAAGAGTACGATGGCAAATATCACGTAACTCCGATCACCACCAACCTGGAAGAGTATGATGGCAAGCTGAACGCACTGATCGCAGCCGGACAGACACCGGATGTTTACATCTGCAACCCTGGTCCAAACATGGACGTATATGTAAATGCAGGCGCAGCAGCTGATCTTACCGATATCCTTGAGAATCAGGAAGCTGACTGGTACGCATCCTTTACAGATGGTATTTTCGAAAGAATGACTTATGACGGAAAGATCATGGCAGTTCCTACCAACTTCGCAGCAGCCTGCGTTTACTATAACACCGAGATGTTCGCAGATGCTGGCGTAGAAGTTCCTACCACATACGACGAACTGATCGCTGCATGCCAGAAGCTTCAGGATGCCGGCTACACACCAATCTCCTGCTCCGCTGGTACCGCATGGTGCTTATCCATGATCGCCGGTTATCTGTGTGACCGTCAGGGCGTTGACCTTGCAGCTATCGCAGACCATACCGCTAACTGGACAGACGAGAACTGTATTGAAGCAGGCACCAAATTAAAAGACCTTTCCCAGTATTTCCAGGCTACAGCAGCTGGAGATTCCAATGACCAGGCTACAGCAGCTTTCTATAACGGCGAAGCAGCTATGCTGGTTCAGGGTTCCTGGGCAATCGCACAGATCAACGGCAACAATCCAGACTTCGAGTCCAAATGTGGTGTCTTCCAGTTCCCTGGAATCGACGGTGCTAACGACCCGAACCGTATGATTGTTAAAACTGATAACCTTCTGATGAGCTCCACAACAGAGCATCAGGACGCAGCTATCGCTCTTATGAAGATGTTCACAGACGAGACAGCTCAGAAATACACAGCAGAAATCGGCGGCAAGTTCCCTATCATCAAAGACCTTGAAATCGACTACGACAAAGCTCCTGCACAGCTGAAATACGTTCAGGATATCATGGCAAAGGCAACTGGTACATTCGGATTCTACAATGAGTCCCTTGCATCTGTAGAAGCTGGTGACTGCTTCTATAACGCAATGGTTGATATCTTCCTTGGCAACCAGACACCTGAAGAAGCATTCCAGACCGTACAGACATTCTATGAGGAGAACGTTTGGGAATAAATCCTCCCTTATAAAAAATAAGTTATAAACCCAGGCACATGGCTGCCGCGGAACGGACTAAGGCATGTTCCGCGGCAGTTTTTTTACTAAAAAGGTTATCGCCAGTCAGCGAGCCCACCAAAATCAATACAATACTCATGCAGACAACGGCTTATTCTTTGCTATCATTCGGTTTTCTTTAGTAGTAAAACCGCACACATTTGACGGAAGGAGATATTATGGATAAAATTCTGCGCGACAAAAAAGCCATTTTCGTATTTATCGCCCCGGCGCTGATCATGTTCCTTCTGGTCCTGATCATCCCGACGATACAAATGGTTTACTACTCACTCTGCGATTACGCAGCACTTACACCCCCTGAATTTGTGGGATTAAAAAACTATAAGAAACTGTTTTTCGGTGATGCCACATTCCGTATTGCCCTGAAAAACTCCATCTTTTTCATGATCTTTTCAGCAGTCACACAGCAGATCTTCGGTCTTTTACTTGCTGTTATGCTCACCAACATCCCGAAAGGCCGCAACATTTTCAAGAACATTTATTATCTTCCATGCGTACTTTCCTCAGCAGCACTTGGACTTCTCTGGTCCTTCCTTTTCAATCCGAGAATCGGTATCAACAATCTTCTTGCCAAATTCGGCATTGAAGGACCTCTGTGGCTGATGGACTCTACCGGATTTATTGTACTTCCCATGTGGGTTATCGCATTTGTTGCCCTGTGGCAGTACCTTGGTCAGAACATGATGCTTTATATGGCACAGATCACCGGAATTTCCCGTGATATTTATGAAGCTTCCTATATAGACGGCGCGTCAAAGGTAAAAGCATTCCGCTACATTACCCTTCCGCTGATCAAACAAATGATGATTACATCACTTTCCCTGAACTGTATCGGTTCTCTGAAGTTCTTCGACCTGGTTTACAACATGACCCAGGGTGGTCCGAACCACAGAACAGAAGTCCTTGCAACTGAGCTTTACGCAGAAGGTTTCAACTATTTCAAATATGGCTACGCCAGCGCGATTTCCGTGGTGCTCCTGGTGCTCTGCCTGCTGGTAACTCTTCTGGTAAAGAAAGTCATCAAAGTCGAAACTTACGAGTCATAAGGAGGTGGGAAAATGAGCAACGTAAAAGTAAAAGCTCCGAAAAAGCCGGTAAAACCGGTAATCGTAGTGATTTATATCCTGCTGGTGATCCTGGCAGTTGTTTATCTGGCACCACTTCTATGGATGTTATCCGTATCTTTGAAAGATAACGCTGGCGTTATGTCAGCACCATTTTCCCTGCCGGATGTGTTCCATTTCGAAAACTATCAGCAGGCCTGGCAGATGGGAAAACTTGGTACTGCGCTGGTAAACTCTGTTCTGGTCTGCGGTGTCACGCTGATCATCAGCCTGTTCTTCGGCGCTATGGCCGCTTTTGCCATCGCCAGAATGCGCTGGAAATTATCGGAATTTATGCACACCTTCTTCCTCATCGGAATGATGGTTCCAGTACATTGTGTTCTGATTCCTCTTTTTGTAAGATTTGCAAAACTTGGTCTTACCAATTCCCAGGGCGGATTGATGATTCCTTATATTACCTTCTCCCTGCCAATGACCATTTTCCTGCTTACCGGATTTTTCCGTTCCATGCCAGGAGAAATGTTCGAGGCTGCTGCCATTGATGGTTGCGGAATCTACGGATGCTTTTTCCGGATCGCACTGCCACTTTGCAGAACCGGCTTCTTCGTATCCGGTCTGATGACCTTCATCAACAACTGGAACGAGCTGCTTCTTGCCATGGTATTTATTTCCGATCCTATGAAAAAGACACTGCCGGTTACACTGACCTATTTCGTTGGGCCTTACGCAACCAACTATGTGCAGATGTTTGCTGCGATCATTATCGCAATCGCACCTACCGTTGTTGTTTACTCACTGTTCAGTAACCAGATCGTAGAAGGTCTTACCACAGGTGCAGTAAAAGGATGATATGCAGCCCGAAAACTCACACTCGCTTTACAACGTAACCTGCTATTTACAGGTCACAAACCTTATATGACTCAATGTTTTACAGTCACCATGAATTCGCAACAAGGAGAAACATTATGGATAGAAAAAAGGCTAGAAAAAAAGCGACCGAACTGGTCAGCCAAATGACCTTAGAAGAAAAAGCAAGTCAGCTGCGCTATGACGCACCTGCAATCAAGCGGCTTGGCATCCCCGCCTACAACTGGTGGAATGAAGCGCTCCACGGAGTTGCCCGCGCCGGACAGGCCACAATTTTCCCGCAGGCAATTGGACTTGGCGCCACTTTTGACACCGAACTTCTGGGACAGATTGCAGATACCATTGCTACCGAAGGTCGTGCCAAATACAATGCATATTCCCAGGAAGAAGACCGTGACATTTACAAAGGTCTTACCTTCTGGTCGCCAAACGTAAATATTTTCCGTGATCCAAGATGGGGACGGGGACATGAAACTTACGGTGAAGATCCTTACCTTACGAAAGAGTTGGGAGTCTCTTTTGTAAAAGGGCTCCAGGGCGATGGCAAAGTTATGAAAGCCGCTGCCTGCGCCAAGCACTTTGCAGTCCATTCCGGTCCGGAGGCCATCCGTCATGAATTTGACGCAATCGCAACTCCGAAGGATATGGAAGAAACTTACCTCCCGGCATTTGAAGCTTTAACCAGAGAAGCGGACGTGGAAGGCTTCATGGGTGCCTACAATCGCACCAACGGAGAGCCCTGCTGCGGAAGTCCTTCCCTTCAGAAAATACTTCGCGGCGACTGGGGCTTCCAGGGATATTTCGTTTCCGACTGCTGGGCCATCAAGGATTTCCACGAGCATCATATGGTAACCAGCACCCCGGCAGAATCGGCTGCATTAGCACTGAACAATGGCTGCGATCTGAACTGCGGAAACACTTATCTTCACATTTTGAAAGCTTATGAAAAAGGACTGATCTCCGAGGATACCATCACGGAATCCGCCATCCGCCTTTTCACTACCAGATATCTGCTGGGATTATTTGAAGAAACGGAATACGACAAAATTCCTTATTCGGAGGTGGAGTCACCTGCCCATCTGGCGCTTTCCCAAAAAGCAGCTGAAGAAAGCTTCGTACTTCTGAAAAACAATGGGATCCTGCCTTTGAACAAAGAGAAGATCAAAACAGTTGGAATCGTTGGACCAAATGCAGACAGCCGTAAGGCTCTGGTAGGCAATTATCACGGTACAGCTTCCCGCTACTGCACGATCCAGGAAGGTATTCAGGATTACCTTGGAGATGATGTACGTGTGCTTGCCTCTGTAGGATGTGACCTTTTCCGCGACCGCACCGAGCATCTTGCTTTTACTCAGGACAGACTTGCGGAAGCGAAAATCGTTGCAGAAAACAGCGATATCGTAATTCTCTGCGTGGGGCTTGATGAAACACTGGAGGGTGAAGAAGGAGATACCGGAAACAGCTATGCTTCCGGTGACAAAGAGACCTTGCAGCTTCCACAGGTTCAGCTGGATCTGATGGAAGCCATGGCTGAATCCGGCAAACCGGTTGTTCTTTGCTTGATGGCAGGAAGTGACATTGATCTTTCTTATGCAGAAGAACATTTTGATGCAGTGATGGTTCTGTGGTACCCAGGTGCCGAAGGTGGAAAAGCCGCCGCAAGAGTACTGTTCGGAGATGTCTCCCCATCCGGCAAATTACCAGTGACCTTCTACAATACCCTGGAAGAGCTTCCGGATTTTACAGATTATGCCATGAAGGGACGTACTTACCGCTATATGGAGAATAAGGCGCAGTTCCCATTTGGATATGGATTGACTTATGGGAAGGTAGTAGTGACAGATGCAGTTGTCAGTGAAAACAGCGCTGCCGGCACAAATGGTACAAGTGTTTCCGGCAAGGCAGGTTTCGAAAGCGGCACTAATACCACAGCAGCACCAGTTACAATCCAGGCCACTGTCACCAACCAGGGCGCAATTGATACCCGGGATGTGGTTCAGGTTTACATAAAGAATGCAGATTCTTCTCTGGCCGTTCCAAACCCAGAGCTTGCCGCTTTCACGCCTGTTTTTCTGAAAGCAGGCGAAACAAAAACCATCACACTTTCCATTGCTCCAAAGGCCTTCACCGTAGTAGATGAAACCGGCGCAAGAACAGAGGACGGCAGCCACTTCCATATTTACGTTGGCTGTACACAGCCGGACAAGAGAAGTGTGGAACTTACAGGTGTGGAACCAGTGGAAATTGAATATAGTAAATGATCTTTATAAGGCGAACTACTATCTTAGTCGTTCGTCTTATATTTTTACTCCTTTAAAAGCATCGAATATTAAGTAACCGCCATTCATACCTATCTCAAAGTACAAACAGCGGTCACGCAA
>OHYB01000625.1_pt1 | contig 16557 bp, 10 predicted proteins | sample 1580181 | NCBI WGS metagenome assembly OHYB01 (sample SAMEA3882510, study PRJEB24775) | human gut metagenome | biome: human-associated habitat; feature: intestine environment; material: feces | place: Netherlands | collected 2009/2010
TCTTTGGCTGACAAGTGTGGAAGTTTTTGGTTTCACGTTGACTTCCCACGGTTTCATGGTTCGTACAATGCCGTCTGCGCCACGCACTTTTACAGTGATGCGGTTGTAGCCTTCGGAAAGGCTCTCGGCTTTCAGACAGATTTTGTTTTCTTTCCATTCATATTCGGCTTCGGAGCCATTTACCATGCAGGAAAGAATTTCAGCCGTGTCGGCGGCTCCCTCGAGCAGAATTTCCGGGGTATAACCGGGATCTATTTCGACGCTGGTGTCGGCCGGGCGGATAATCAGGGGGTTCGGCGCTTCGAAATCTTCGTCTGCTATCTGTGATAATACGAAATCGGCGATGATCTGCGGCCGTATTTGAGATGGCTCCTCCCCGGCACTCTTAGATGGAGTTTCGGCAGGCGGAGGACTGCTTTCTTCTGTTTGTAGCGGAATATCATCTGGATCTTGGGTCACCTCCTCGGGCGTGGCTGCAGCAACGGGCAGCTGTTCGTCTGTTTTGAGTTCTTCTTTCTCCGGAGACGATTGCCCGGGCCCCGTTTGTTCCTGCTTTTCTGTGTTTGACTTTCCGGCATCTGGCATTACGGTAGGCTCCTCTTTTTCTGGTGCTTTTGTTTCCGAGGTTTGATTTTCTGACTCTTTTTCGGTTGACGGAGATTCCTGCTTCGTTTCTTCCATATCAGGCTTTTCCGGTTCCGGATCTTCTGGCATCAAATTTTCCGTTCCGGATTTTTCTGAACCTGTATCTTCATAATCTGGTTTTTCTGTGTCCATTTCTCCAAAATCCGTTCTCTCCGAATCTGACTCTTCTGTCTCTGATTCTTTTGTATCTGTTTCTTCACATCCTTCCTCTGATTCCGATTCCCCGGAACCCATATCTCCTGCCTCCGGCAATTCTCCTGGCTTCCCCGATTCTGAATCTTCCGAAATTTCTTTCTCCTCTTCTTCCCACCTTTCCGCTGGTTCTTTCTCCGGATCCGGAATTACCGTCGGGGGAAGCATTTTTTCTTCTCCTTCTTTCTCTTTCTTTCCGGTCTCTGCCGGATCTGTTTTCTCTTCCGGCGGCTCTGGTTCCTGCTCTGGTTTCTCTTCTATAGGCGGTTCTTCTTCTGACTTTTCGTCCGGCAGCAGTTCCTCCGGTCCGGCTTTCCCGTCTGCATCTGTCACATCACTGTTCACGCTTTCCACCGCACTTGCGGCCTCGCCTGTCGTCTGCTGTGTCTCCGCGTGGACTTCGATTCCCTGGACTGCCAGGAATCCTGTCATCATTGCGCATATGGTCTTTTTTCTCATCCTGCTTCCTCCCATCTTTTTCTGATCTGCTGATAAAAAATATCCTCCTCCATTCCCGGAATTTCTGCGGCCTCGTTGAGGTACTGTTCTGCTTTTTCCTGCATGTCGAACTGAAGTGCCAGCTCTGCGGCCCTGAGCAGATTTTTCCGCCGGTTTCCATCCTGTCTGCTGCACAGAAGCCGTTCGTAATAGAGAAAACTCTCCTGGCACCAGTCCTGTTCTCTTTCCCCATCCCCGGATTTTCCGCCAAGATAGCACGCATCCGCCAGTCTCTGCCAGATAACCGCCTCCCACTGCCCCTCCATATTCTCGCCTGCGGCCTTTTCCAGCACTTCGATTCCTTTCCGCATGGCGTCTGTGTCATTTTCACGCGCCAGTTCTTCGGAAAAACTGAAATACATTCCTGCAACAGCAAGATATCTGCGGCAGCGTTTTTCCTTTTCCGGCTCCTGCTGCGTGTCATCATAAAATTCAGCCAGCAATGGCTCCATCTGCATTTTTTCCCTTGCCGCATCATCCGCCAGACAGTATTCCACAAGTTCCTGCTCCACACGCCCCGCCTGACTGAGATGGTCTGCCTTTAAGAACGCTTCCCGCGCTTTCTGGTAGTTCGGCAGACTGCCTTCTTCCACCGGATTTCCGCAGAACCAGAGATCTCCCTGCTCCTCCCATTCGTCTGCCGCCGGAAACTGCCCCCATGGCATCCTGCTGGCAACCGCAGCCGCTCCTCCTGTCAGAAAAGCAAAAACTGCAAAGATCCGCAGAGTCTTCCTGCCTTTTTGCTTTCTTTCCAGCCGCCGCAGTGCCTTTTTGACTTCTCCGGCAGACGCATACCGCTCCTCCGGCTTTTTCTGCATACACTTTTCCATCACCCGCCAGAGTCCTCTTTTCTGCCGCTTTTTCGCATGCTTCGCCATTGCCGCAAGCAGTGCGCCGAGTGCATAAAGATCGGAACGGGCGTCACACTTCCCGTCATACTGCTCCGGCGCTGCATAACCGCGGGTTCCATAACGGACTTCCACACCCGTTTCTTCTGTTCCGGCTGCACCGAAATCCACAAGGTATATTTCACCACGCTCTGTTATCATCACGTTGTCCGGCTTCAGATCCCGGTAGAAAACCGGCGGGTTCTGTGCATGGAGATAACAGAGAATCCCGCTCAGGGCAATTCCCGTTTTCAGAATTTCCCGGCTGGAAAACCGTTCTCCCTTACGCATACGCTGTCCGATAGATTTTCCGTTTACAGCTTCCATCACCAGAAAGCTTTTTGTCCCACTTTCCAGAAGTTCCACCGCACAGGGAATCCCGGGATATGAAAACTTCTGTAAAAGAAACGCTTCCCGGCGCAGTTTTTCCCTGTCACATATACTTACCTTGACTGCATACCGCTTTCCGGATCCAGTTTTCTCTGCAAGATAAACGACAGACGTTGCCCCTCTTCCGAGCACTGACAGCAGGCGATACTTCCCTCCCGGAAGTTCTACTTTTCCAATGATCCCGCCTCCTCTTTTTACGTCAAAGTGTTTGTCAGTCCGATATTCTGTTTTTGTACATGGATATAAATTGAGCCGAATGGCTCTTCGATAGAGTAATATAGAATCGATTTTTCAGGACGAATGTCCAAGCGGATGAAAAATCGTGATGTAAGTATAACACAACAGCCGCCGTTTCCGCAAGAACTACAGAAGCCGACGGCTGCCAAAAAAATCGCCTGTTTTTTATCTATTTTTTCCCTCTTGACGAATCTTACATCCGTTCCGGTGCCGAGAATCCCAGCAGGTCGATGCAGGTCTCAAGTACCTCGCGGACAAGATCCAGCAGTGCCAGGTAAGATGCTTTTCTTGCCTCATCCTGCTCACTTAAGATCTTGGTCTCGTGGTAGAAATGGTTGAACTCGTTTGCAAGCTCGTAGATATAAGCACAGATCTTATGCGGTGCTTTCTCCTCGAATGCGTTCTCCACAACGCCGTTGAAACGGGATACGGAAAGCATCAGAGCTTTCTCGCTGTCGCTCTTCGGTGCCAGAAGTGCGCCTTTCTTCAGTTCATTTCCCTCTTCTTTATATTTTCCGAGGATGGATTTTGTACGAACGATCGTGTACAGGATGTACGGACCGGTGTTTCCCTCGAAGGAAGTAAATCTCTCAACATCGAATACATAATCTTTCGATGCCTGGTTGGACAGGTCACCGTATTTAATAGCAGACAGTCCGACAATCTGTGCCGTTCCTCTTGCATCCGTATCTTTTACGCTGCGGTTCTCCACGATCTTCTGATACATCTCATCGTTGATCTCGCCGATCAGACGCTCCAGACGCATAACGCCGCCCTCACGGGTCTTGAACGGTTTTCCGTCTTTTCCGTTCATGGTACCAAAGCCGATAAAGGAAAGAACGGTATCATCATTCACCAGTTTTGCTTTTCTTGCACAGCGGAAACACTGTACGAAGTGAAGCTCCTGACGTTTGTCTGCCAGATAGCAGATCTCGTCCGGCTTGTACAGTTTCATACGCTGGATGATGGTTGCCAGGTCTGTCGTATCATACAGAGCTGCCCCATCGGATTTTAAGATCATGCACGGCGGGATCTCTTTTGTGTCTGTCTCTTCTTTGACATCAACAACGAGTGCGCCCTGGTCATAATGTGCATAACCATTGTCTTTCAGGTAATCTACCATGTCTGGAATGTACTCCTGTGCATCGGACTCACCCATCCACAGATCGAAATGAACGTCGAGGTTTCCATAGTTCTTTTTCAGATCGGCAACAGAAACGTTCATAATGTGTTTCCAGATCGCACGATATCCTCTTCTGCCCTGCTGCAGCTCTCTCGTTGCCTCGAGTGCACGTTTCTTATAGTCCTCGTCCTCTTTCGATTTGCCGCTTGCGCAAGGATAAATCTCCTCGAGCTCGCTGATCGTAAACGGTGCTTCCTCCGGGTACTCTCCCGTAAAGGACTCATCAAAATAAACAAGCTCCGGATGGCGCTCCTGCAGCTCGGTGATGATCAGTCCCATCTGCAGACCCCAGTCTCCAAGATGAACGTCACCGATCATGTTGTGGCCCATGAAGCGTCCCATACGCTTAATGCTTTCCCCGATGATCGCGGAACGGAGATGGCCGACGTGAAGCGGTTTTGCCACGTTTGCTCCGCCGTAATCTACGATGATGGTTTTCGGATTTTTTGCTTTCTCTACAGAAAGATCTTCGTCGTTCTGCATTTTGGAAAGATAATCTGCCAGAAATTCCGGGTTGATTTTCAGGTTGATGAATCCCGGTTTTACGGCTTCAATTTCACCGATCACGCTGTGATCGGTCACTTTTTCTACAACTGCTTCAGCCAGCTGGATCGGTGCTTTGTGGTATGCTTTTGCAGCTGCCATTGCGCCGTTGCACTGGTATTCGCACAGATCCGGGCGGTTGGAAACGGAAACCCTTGCATAGGACGGGTCCATCTCCGCAGCGGTAAAGGCTTTTACCAGCTCTTCCTGGATAAGATCGATCAGTTTTTTCATAATGTTTCCCTCATTTTCTTCTTTACTGCAGAATCATCTGTTCTGCGTTTTGTTTCCGCGCGCTGCGCCGGGCTTCTTCCTCTTCTTTGATGCCGCTTTTCTGATAACAGTACTGGATGATATCTCTTCTTCGGATGATGCCGATGAAGATTCCCTCGTCATCCACAACTGGAACGAAATTCTGCCGCATGGACATCTCGATCAGGTCCTCGATGTTGCTGTTGATGTTGACGGACTCATAATTCCACCGTTTTGGAACCTGCCAGAGCGGGATATCCTCTGCTTCATGGTAATTCAGCAGATACCGTTCTTTTATGATGCGGAGCAGATCTCCTTCCGTCAGTGTTCCCACGTAGCAGCCCTTTTTGTTCAGTACCGGAACCGCCGTGTATTTATGATATTCGATCTTCTCGATGGCCTGCCGAAGTGAGCAGTCGTCATACAGATAAGCCGTTTCACTTTTCGGTGTGATAAAAAACAAAATATTCATTCGCGTATACTCCTTTTCGTTGGTCATACTCTTGTTTGATTATACCATAAACGAATGTGAAATGTCTTTGAATCTTTCTTATATTTTCATAAACATACCGAATCCGAAACTCGAATGCCTCTTTGCTGCGCCGCAAATTGCGCTTATTTTCCAGTATAACCGACTTTCCGCAAAAAGTAAAGATCTTAAGTTTCATCCGCACACGCCGCACAAAAAATCCGCACGGATCCAGCACCTACGCTGTACCCGCACGGATTTTTCAACTCTTTTTTGTTCTATTCTCTTCGCAGCGCATCGATCGGATTCAGGTTCGCTGCTTTTACCGACGGCAGCAGTCCGAATACGATACCGATCACCATGGAGAAGACCACGGAGAAAATGATTGCCGGAATACTGATCGCCACAGGCGTCTGCGATACCCTCGAAATCACCTGTGCCATGATAATGCCGCCCAGCACGCCGAGCAGTCCGCCGATGCTGGTGAGCACCGCCGCCTCGGTCAGGAACTGGAACAGAATTCTGCGTTTTCTTGCTCCGATCGCCTTTTTCAGGCCGATCTCGCTTGTACGTTCCGTTACAGATACCAGCATAATATTCATAACACCGATACCGCCGACCAGAAGCGAAATGCTCGCGATCCAGATCAGCTGCTGGTTCGTGCTCTGGCCTAACTCCTGCAGACTCTTTGCTTTCTCCAGCAGATCCTCTGCCTGATAGGAAAGAGAATCAGTTGTATTGGTCACGGATTCGTTCATGATATCCGCTGTTGTCTTTCCCACCGTGCTCATATCCTCGGTCGTTTTTGCCATCACAACGGCATTTTCCGGTTCATCATACTGGAATACGATCGGCCAGCAGACATCCGGCATCAGCACCAGCGGATAGGATTCCTGATTGTACGTATAGTAGTCATCTCTGGAATTGATGACCGGCTGGAACGAATCGGCTTTTTTGATCACGCCGATCACCGTGAACGGCTCTCCCATGATCTCGATCGTTTTGCCGACCGGCGACTCATCCGGGAAGAGTGTCAGCACTGCGGTATCGTCGAGGAGGACAACTTTGTGGGTCTTCGAGAAATCGCTCTCCACAAAGCCGCGTCCCTGATAAATCTGATATCCGCACGTCGACAGATAATTTTCATCCACTCCAAGCGCCTTCGCACTGTCCAGTGTTGTGTTTCCTTTTGCGATGCCGCTCACATACGTTCTTTCGGTGTAAAACGATGCATTTTCCACCTGATCCTGCTCGCGGATCCGCTTTTTCTGATCACCGGACAGTTTCGACACGCCGCTTGGCAGTCCGTTGTCCATCCAGTAATCACCGTCGCCCTGCTTTAAGCTGACGGTCACGTTGTTGTTTCCAGCTCCGATCAGGTTCTGTTTGATCTGCTCATTCGTTCCCTTGATCGTGGAGACAATTGAGATGATCGACGCAATTCCGATGATAATACCCAGCATCGTCAGGAAGGAACGCATTTTGTGTGACCAGATTCCCTGAAAGGAAAGTCTTACATTTTCTAACATAATGCGCCTCCTTAACTGTTGTAATAATCCGATGAACTGGATTCCTTCGTGTCTGCGCCTTCCACCACGGTTTTGCCGTACGGAAATGCAATGTAATCCTCTTCGGAAAGACCGCTCTTCACTTCGTAATAACTGCCCCACAGAAGTTTTCCGGTTACCACATTCTGTTTCTTTAATTTATCATTTTCATCCCGGATATAAACGAATTTCTGTCCGTTTTCCTCGCGGATGAATTCTTTGCTGACGTACAGGCCGTTGCCGTTTTCTACATCGTTTCCGACAGTGATTGCAATCTCGATCCAGTCACCGTTTTCAAAACCTTCTCCGCCTTCCGGGATAACGGCTGTGAACGGATAGAAGGAGGCTGGTGTCTCGCTGTACGACATGTAGCTTGTTGTCGGGTACGGAGAAATCTCGGTTACGGTTGCCGCTGCAAAAGCACCCGAAGACCAAGAAGTCACGTTGAGTTCATCGCCGACTTTTACCTGATCGAGATACGTCTCGCTTAAGTAGCCGCGCACGTACAGACCTTCGTTTCCACTGACCTGGATAAAGGCGCTTCCGTCGTTGGACGGGTTTTCTGCATTTCCAACCTTCTTTACCACACCGCTGATCGTCGCTTTTACGGTCTGGGAATCCAGGGATTTCTGCGTATTTTTGACTTTGAGTTCCTCTTCCTTCTGATCCAGCTTCAGATTACGGATCTGGCTTTCTTTTTCGCTGATGGCTTTTTTCAACTCATCTTTTGTGTAGGTCATCTGGGTATCATCACCGGAAGAAGTATTGTTATTTGCGCTGCTTCCTGTGGATGATGTAAAGAGGGACTGTACCGATGCTTTTTCACCGTAGAATACGGTTTTTGCTGTCGTCTGCACTGCTTCCGGTGCATCTTCGCTCTGCGGTTCCGCTTCCGGTTCTGCCGGGGCTTCGGTCGGCGTCGGCGTTTCCGTCGGAACTGGGGTCTCGCTCGGCACCGGAGTTTCTGTTGGAACCGGCTCTGTGGTCGGAATCGGTGTTGTACTTGGTTCCGGGCTGACGGTCGGCTCTGGAGTTACACTCGGTCCCGGCGTAACGCTCGGGGTCGGAGTTACACTTGGTGTCGGGGTAATCGTTCCTTCTTTTACCGCCACATTTGCAGTGCTGACTGCCATGGAAGTACCCTTGTCATTTTTCGCTGTCACTTCTACTATATAGATTCCGGCATCCTCTTTTGTGATGTTTTCTTTTGTGTAAGTATCCTTAAAATCTCCGTCGATTGTCTTTCCGTTGTGTTTCCAGACGTATGTGTAAGTGCCATCCGTTTCGGTGTTTTCCGTGGAATCGTCTGCCTCACCGCTTCCATTTCCGGCTTCACCCGGCTGTGTCACATCGTCCTCGGACGGACTCTCGGTTCTATCATCCGTTTTATCGTCGGCTTTCTCATCCGGCTTCTCTTCGGTATCTTTCTTCTCATTGATTCCGATTTTCAGCTTCAGCTCGCCGCCCTCTGCAACCTCTGTATTTGCAATCGGCGTGGTAATTTTTATTTCCGGTGCATCCGCCGATTCGGATTCTTTCAGACTCAGGACTGCTTCATACGAAGTCTCGTATGCTTTCGCAATCTTCGTTCCATCCTGCTCCCACACGGTTTCCAGCGCCTCTGCGGCTTTGTTTTCCTCATGAATCTCCAGGCGAAACCAGTATCCTTCGCTGTCCTCTTCTTTTTTCGTTCCCTTTTCATCCGCGTATCCTGCCATCTGATTCAGGAATCCGCCTGTCAGGACTGTCCCCGGTGCGCAGAGATAGGTGTATGGGTCTTCCTGCGTTCCTTCTCCTTTGTATGGTTTGGAACCAAATACAAGCTTATTCGTACTGCTGTACAGAACAGCATCCTCGTACGTCGGCTCCGGTTCTGGGGTCGGAATCGGTTCGTCCGGGAAATCCGGATCGATGGGTTCATCTGGAAAATCCGGGAAATCCGGCTCCACCGGATCCAGCGGCGTATCCGCTACCGGTTTTGTCTTTTTCAGCTTTTCCAGTTCTTTTTCACTCTGCTGGATTTTCAGCTTTGTCTGTGCAAGCTGTAACTGCTGCGTTTCCAGATCCAGCTCGATCATGCTGGTATCGTATGTCATCAGCGTGTCTCCGGCATTTACCACATCGCCCTCTTTGACGAGAACCTGGGAAATGGTCTGGCTGTCTGAAAGATAGATGTTCTGGGAAGCCGTCGAGGTGATCTGGCCTTCCATATTCATGCTGTCTTCCCAGTAACCACTCGTAAAGTCACTGACCGGATACACTTTTACGGTCGTCTTCTGCGCCTGGCGGATGCCGTAATAACCGCCGACACTGACACCGCCCACGGCAACTGCGGTCACAACTGCAATCACGACTTTCTTTGCGGCTTTTCCTTTTTTCATGTTTCGGCCACCTCCTTCGATTTCATCATTCCGTCGCGGATCTCCACGGTGCGCTGTGCCATCGATGCGATCTCCGCGTCATGCGTAATCATCAAGATGCTGACGCCCTCGTCGTTCAGGCTCTGGAACAGCTCCATGACCTGCTCGCCGGAATGGGAATCGAGTGCTCCCGTCGGCTCATCAGCCAGCAGAATTTTCGGATGGTTGACAATTGCCCGTGCAATCGCCACACGCTGTTTCTGTCCACCGGAAAGCTGCGTCGGCTTAAAATCCATGCGATCGCCAAGTCCTACGCGCTCGAGGGCAATCGCCGCACGCTCTCTTCTCTCTTTTTTCGGTACACCTGCATAGGTTAACGGCAGACATACGTTTTCCATCGCGCTCTGTCTTGAAAGAAGCTGAAAGTTCTGAAAAACAAACCCGATTTTCTGCAGGCGGATATCGGACATCTGATTGTCACTGCATTTGCTGATATCCTGTCCGTCGAGGATCAACCGTCCGCTCGTCGCCTGGTCGAGGCAGCCGACAATATTCATCAGTGTTGTTTTTCCGGAACCGGAAGGACCCATGATCGCAACGTACTCGCCTTCTTCCATGGAGAAGTTGATGTTTTTCAGAACCGGAACCGGGATTTTGCCCTGCATATATTCTTTACAGATATTCTCTAATTCCAGAATCACGGCTGCACCTCCCCGTCATCTGCTGATCCGGCTTCCTGTGTGTCTGCCGGTTCTGCATCACCATTGTCGGCGCCGCCGATCACGTTCGTTGTATCTTCCTCACCGCTGTACTCTGCGCCGTCCATGGTATTGTCAACCATGCCGTTTTCATCCTGCTTCATACCGTCGTCGACCATTCCATCGTCGTTGTCAAGCATACCGTCATCCTCGCCGCCGGCCGGATTGCTCTGTCCCAGTGATCCGTCGGTGCTGACTACGGTCTTCATCCCTTCTTCCAGACCGTCCTCCGGGAAGGTGATTGCATCATCTTCTGCAAGGCCGTCGGTGATCTGATATTCCATCATGTTTTCATCGTACGTTCCAAGCGTTACGCTTCGTTTTTCCAGTTTGCCTTTTCCATTATCGGCCCAGACGTAAGGATTGCTGTCGACATCGTTGATAAAGGAGTCAGACAGCCAGATTCCTGTTTTGACTTCCTGCTGGCCGACATCCGGCTCTACGTAAACGTGCTGGCCGAGCATCAGACCATTCGTTCCGGCAAGCTGTACATAGAACGGATAGGAGCTCGACTGTGTCATGCCATCGCCGGAACTGCTGTACATGTTGTTATTGCCGGTCTTTGCATTTTCCCGATCAATCTTTGTCACGGTTCCGGTCCAGGTCTGATTCTCATCTACACGAGAATGCACGATCACCTGGCTTCCTTCCGTAATCGAACCGTCGCTCATATTCTGTTCATTGATCTGGCCTTTTACACGGAAATTTCCCGTTGCAAGAACAGTCAGGAAGGAATTGTCGGAGCTGTCACCGGAGTAAGCGCCGGCGCTGCTGTCATCGTTGTTGATTGATTTTACGACACCGGCGATTTCACTGATCACGGTCGCATTGGTGATGTTATCGTTTAATTTATCAATCTCCGCCTGTTTTGATTTTCCTTCATATTCTTTTTTCTTTAAATCCAGCTCCGCTTCCTGAATTTCCAGTGTGATGCTTGCCTGCTGGTCTTTTGATGCCTGCTTTTTGTCTTTGTAAAGCTGGTTGATATTGGTATTCATACTTGAAAGTTCATTGTTTATGCGTTCCAGATCCAGCTGCGCCTGCTCGAGGTCACTCTGGAATTTCTCGGTATCGTAGGAGAACAGCGGTGTTCCGACCTGAACCTCCTGACCGACTTCCACATAAACTTCCTTTACCTTTTTCTCGCTGTTTTTCTCTACTTTCCAGGTATTTTCCGACTCCACAACACCGGCATAGCGGTTTTCCATTCCATTTCCAGTTCCCAGATTGGTCAGGGCTTTTACAGTATTGACATAGACGACGTTATCGTCCTCTTTTGTACCGTTTCCAAGGAAATGCCATGTCACTCCCCCTCCGGCTGCCGCCAGCACTGCGACTGCACACACAATCGCGATTACTTTTTTCTTCATATGCTTCCTCCCACTTTTCTATTTTACAAATTAATTTTCTGCTTTCCCAAGTTAGTTCTATCGTATCACATTTTGTTTTTTGTTTTCTTACTTTTTCCTTACTCTTTTTTTAGCAAATACTGGCTTTTTCTGAAAATAGATTTTTGTTTTTGTCATTAAAAACCTGCCTCCGTGTTTATGACGGAAAGCAGGTTTTCTTTCGAATCTGTTAGATTTTATTTTTTATGCTACAAGTTTCATCTCCCGCAGAATGCGGTATACGAGATAACAGATCAGCGCTGCACAGACCAGTTTGAACAGAAGCGGAACGACGGCGAACACGATTTTAAATCCAAGCCAGATCACGCCGATCGGGAGAAGAATAGTGGCGCATGCGCCGAGGACTTTTCCTCCAAATTTCAGCAGCAGTCCGACGATCCCAAATAAAATTCCAATTCCGCAGAGCAGACCAAAACAGGTTGCCAGCATGACTAATGTAACTAACATCGTGATCCCTCCTTGTCTTTTTCTCTATGTGTTCCACTTGCTGTGGATGTTTCCGTATCTTTCTTACAAACCATATTGTAGCACTTTTTTCCAGCAAAACAACGGGGAAGACGTGGAAGAATTTCTTAAGTTTTTCTTTACACCGATCGAGTGAAACCTAAAAAAGGACAGACAACGCTGCACTTCTGCAAAATTGTCTGTCCTGTAAATCACAAAATTTTCTTTACTCTTCTGTTGTCTCTTCCTCAGCCTGCGGCTCAACCTCAAGACCAAGCTCTTCCAGCTGTACTGCGTCAACCGGTGACGGAGCCTCGGTCATCAGACAGGAAGCATCTTTTACCTTCGGGAATGCGATGACGTCGCGGATGCTGTCCTCTTTTGCCATCAGCATCACAAGACGGTCCAGTCCGTAAGCCAGTCCGGCGTGAGGCGGAACTCCGTATTTGAAAGCATCCAGAAGGAAACCAAATCGCTCATGTGCCTGTTCCTTTGTGAAACCAAGCATCTCAAACATTTTCTCCTGCACATCGTTCTGGTGAATACGAACGCTTCCTCCTCCGATCTCAGTGCCGTTCAGGACGATATCGTAAGCTTTTGCACGAACTGCGCCCGGATCGGTGTCCAGAAGCGGCAGATCCTCGTCCATCGGCATGGTGAACGGGTGATGCATTGCGGTGAAACGGTTCTCCTCATCGGACCACTCCAGAAGCGGGAACTCGGTAATCCATACGAAACGGTACTCGTTCTTGTCGAGCAGTCCTATCTGCTCTGCCAGTTCCAGACGAAGTGCGCCAAGAACGTTCCAAACAATCTTGTTGCGGTCTGCTGCGAAGAGAAGAAGGTCTCCAGCCTGTCCGTCCATGGCTTTGATGAGGGCTTCCATCTGCTCCTCTGTCATAAATTTGGAGAAGGAAGATTTCCAGCTTCCATCCTCATGGATTGCAATGTATGCAAGACCTTTTGCACCGTAACCTTTCGCAAACTCAACGAGCTTGTCGATTTTCTTTCTCGGCATTGCGCCCTGTCCCTTTGCGTTAATACCGCGGACAGAACCGCCGTTTTCAAGTGCGCCCTTAAATACAACGAACTCGGTATCTTTTACGGTCTCGGAAACATCAACCAGCTCCATACCGAAACGCAGGTCCGGTTTGTCGGAACCGAAACGGTTCATAGCCTCTTTCCAGGTCATTCTCTGGATCGGGAGCTGTACCTCAACGCCGAGCACCTCTTTGAACAGGTGTGCCAGCAGTCTCTCATTGACATCGATAACATCATCTACATCAACGAAAGCAAGCTCCATATCGATCTGGGTGAACTCCGGCTGACGGTCGGCACGCAGGTCCTCGTCACGGAAGCATTTTACAATCTGGATATAGCGGTCATAGCCGGAGCACATCAGAAGCTGTTTGAACAGCTGCGGAGACTGCGGCAGTGAATAGAAGCTGCCCGGATGAACACGGCTCGGTACCAGATAGTCTCTGGCGCCTTCCGGTGTGGATTTCGTCAGCATCGGGGTTTCGATCTCAAGGAAACCTTCTTTTGACATGAACTCACGGGTGAGCATTGCCACCTTGCTTCTCATAATCAGGTTTCTCTGGATGTCCGGGCGGCGCAGATCCAAGTAACGGTATTTCAGACGGAGCTCTTCTCTCGTCTTGGAATCCTCCTCGATCGGGAACGGCGGTACCTCGGACTCGGAGAGGATTCTTAAGGACTCAGCCTTTACTTCGAGCTCTCCTGTTGCCAGATTTTCATTGACAGCACCGGAGCGGGCCATAACTTCACCTTCTACGGCGATGACGAACTCGCTGCGCAGTTTTGCTGCTTTCTCAAAACCTTCCTCACTGATCGGGCCGTTCTCAAAGATAATCTGCATAATACCGCTTCTGTCACGCAGATCGACGAAAATAATTCCGCCTTTATTACGGCTCTTCTGTACCCAGCCCATCAGGGTTACTTTTTTTCCGATATCTGCTTTTGTGACTTCCGCACAGCGGCAGGTTCTCTTCAGGCCTTTCATGGATTCAGCCATTTTCTTGTTCCTCCTATTTGGAACTGCGGACACAAAGAATCTGCATCCGCAGCACATCGTTTTTTCATGCGATTACTATTATTGGATATTCCTTACATTTTGTCAACAAAAAATTCTTCGATCTCAGTGTAGCCCTCGCTGGCAAGCTGCTCTTTCTGGAATTTCTTGTTCTTCTTCATCACGGCGATGTTGATGGCCGTGCCTTCACTTCTCTCTTTTGTCGCCTGCTGAATGATCTTCTGCATTCCCTCTGCCGGCATGTTTTTCTCGATCAGGTACGCTTTTTTCTTCTGCGCGCCCGGGATCTGGTAATCTCTCTCAAGCAGAAGCATAACGATACGCTCAAATCCGATGGAGAATCCGCATGCGCAGGTCTGGTTTCCGGTGAATTTTCCGATCATTTCATCGTAGCGTCCGCCGCCTCCGACAGATCCGCCGTACTCATCCATAGCGATCTCGAAGATCGGTCCGGTGTAGTAGGACATTCCGCGCACCAGAGTCGGATCGAAAGCGATCTTGAATTCTGCGGTCTTCACGGCATTGACACTGTCGATGATGGTCTTCAGGCCGTCTGCGTACTCTTTGTCAAGGAATCCCTCAAGTTTCTCACGGCAGTACTCTACGCCTGCGGTATCCGGGGTGATCTCCTCGAACATTTTCAGGTATTTCTCTACGGACTCTTTTGCAAAGCCGGCTTCCTCGAGCTCTTTGGCAACGCCCTCAAAACCGATTTTATCCATCTTATCGAGGATAATAAATACGGTGTCATAGGACTCCTCCGGGAATCCGCTGTAGGCTGCCATTGCTTTTAAGATACGGCGGTCATTGATACGGATCGTAAAGTTCTTGAAGTCCAGTTTTCCAAGCAGTGTGGTGGTAGCAAGGATCAGCTCAATCTCTGCGAGGTTGGTCGGCTCGCCGAGGATATCGATATCGCACTGCATGAACTGGCGGTATCTTCCTCTCTGCGGACGGTCTGCACGCCATACATTTCCCATCTGAAGTGCTTTGAACGGGGACGGAAGCTCGTTTGCGTTGTTGGAATAGTAACGGCAGAGCGGAACGGTCAGGTCATAACGCAGGCCGCTGTCTACGAGATCGTTTTCTTTCTCAGCGGTCTCGAGTTTCAGCTTCTCTCCTCTTTTTAAGATCTTGAAAATCAGTTTCTCATTCTCGCCGCCCTGTTTGCTGTTCAGGTTTTCGATGTGCTCCACGCATGGGGTCTCCATGGAGGTAAAGCCGAAGGTTCCGTAAGTTTCCTTGATCAGACGGATCACGTAGTCACGGATTGCCATTTCTTTCGGTAAAATATCTTTCATTCCGGTAACCGGTTTCTTCTTTAATGCCATTTTCTGTTTTCTCCTTTATGATTTCCTAGATCAATTCATCAACATCAGAAAGCTCGATTGCTTTCCGGCTGCCGCTGTGGATCACTCTCTGAAATGCCAGGAACATTTTCAGATCGAAATTTTTGACTTCTTCTGTCATAAGCTCCATCGCCTGTTCCCGCGGAAACGCACTCCGGTACGGGCGGTCAGAGGTCAGCGCGCAGTACACATCACAGATGCGTAAGATACGCGCCCCAAACGGAATCTTTTCTCCCGCCAGATTGGCCGGATACCCGGTTCCGTCATAATTTTCATGGTGATACAGAACACTCTCCAGCACAAAATCGGAGTAGCCGCGTCCCTGCAGGAGTTCATAGCCCAGTGTGGAATGGGTCCGCACAAAGCGCATCTCCTCGACGACGAGCGTATCCTGTTCTTCTACGTAATTCTCCAGTACAATCTTTCCGATATCGTGGAGAACGCCCGCTTTTGCAAGCTCATAGCAGATTTCTTTCTCATACCCCAGTTCCCGCGCAAGATCGTAAGCTAAATTGCTCACTTCCATGCCATGGATGAGCTGCTCGGTCAGGGTATAGCGCAGCATGTGAAGCTGCTGACTGGAATTTTCTTTCATTTTGGCAGATACTTCTCCATTCCGATACGCTTTCTCTCGATCATTTCATCGATACGCTCCACGTAGTTTTTCAGATCCTTCACGTTCTCCACCCGCTCAATGCGCTCTCCGTGTTCAAACACGAATTTCGTGGACGCTCCGGCTCCCGCGGCCAGAATGGACTGTTTTTCCTCCATAATGAGGATGTTGTAGATGCCTGCTTTTCCTTCGCGGGAGTAGCCGACATTCTCAAAGTTACCCGCCATATTTTTCTGGCGGTACATGTAATACGGTCCCATCTCCATGCTGTGTGCGCTGTCCATCGTCATTTTCATGATCTCGGCAGAGTTTTCAAACGAGATCTCCTGATATTTGTCTTTGAACAGGTTGAGTCTCGTTGCACGCTTTAACGCAAGGGAATGGACGGTCAGGGAATCCGGATTCAGCGCTTCCACTTTTTCCAACGTATGCGCCACTTTTTCCTTGTCCTCACCCGGCAGACCGACGATCAGATCCATGTTGATGTTGTCAAATCCAAGCTTTCTTGCCAGCTCAAATGCCTGTATCGTCTGATCGACCGTATGCCTTCTTCCGATCAGATCCAACGTCTTTTGCTGCATTGTCTGCGGATTGACCGAGATCCGGTCTACACCACACTCACGCAGAGCCAACAATTTGTCCTCCGTAATGCTATCCGGTCTTCCCGCTTCCACTGTAAACTCTACAGACGTGTCCATCGGAAAATACTCCTGCATCGTCTTTATCAC
>OHYB01000638.1_pt1 | contig 16254 bp, 18 predicted proteins | sample 1580181 | NCBI WGS metagenome assembly OHYB01 (sample SAMEA3882510, study PRJEB24775) | human gut metagenome | biome: human-associated habitat; feature: intestine environment; material: feces | place: Netherlands | collected 2009/2010
ACTTAACCCAACATCTCACGACACGAGCTGACGACAACCATGCACCACCTGTCTCGATGTCCCGAAGGACTTCATGCATCTCTGCACTATGCATCGGATGTCAAGACCTGGTAAGGTTCTTCGCGTTGCTTCGAATTAAACCACATACTCCACTGCTTGTGCGGGCCCCCGTCAATTCCTTTGAGTTTCAACCTTGCGGTCGTACTCCCCAGGTGGATTACTTATTGTGTTAACTGCGGCACTGAAGGGGTCAATCCTCCAACACCTAGTAATCATCGTTTACGGTGTGGACTACCAGGGTATCTAATCCTGTTTGCTACCCACACTTTCGAGCCTCAGCGTCAGTTGGTGCCCAGTAGGCCGCCTTCGCCACTGGTGTTCCTCCCGATATCTACGCATTCCACCGCTACACCGGGAATTCCACCTACCTCTGCACTACTCAAGGCCAGCAGTTTTGAAAGCAATTCACGGGTTGAGCCCATGGATTTCACTTCCAACTTGCCGGTCCGCCTGCGCTCCCTTTACACCCAGTAATTCCGGACAACGCTTGCACCCTACGTTTTACCGCGGCTGCTGGCACGTAGTTAGCCGGTGCTTTCTTGTTAGGTACCGTCATTATCGTCCCTAACGACAGGAGTTTACAATCCGAAAACCTTCTTCCTCCACGCGGCGTCGCTGCATCAGGGTTTCCCCCATTGTGCAATATCCCCCACTGCTGCCTCCCGTAGGAGTCTGGGCCGTGTCTCAGTCCCAATGTGGCCGTTCAACCTCTCAGTCCGGCTACCAATCGTCGCCTTGGTGGGCCGTTACCTCACCAACTAGCTAATTGGACGCGAGTCCATCCTAGAGCGAATAAATCCTTTTCCCTCAGTACCATGCGGTACCGTGGGCTTATGCGGTATTAGCAGTCGTTTCCAACTGTTGTCCCCCACTCCAGGGCAGGTTACTCACGCGTTACTCACCCGTTCGCCACTAAGCTAAGAAAAGCAAGCTCCTCTCAGCTCCGTTCGACTTGCATGTGTTAGGCGCGCCGCCAGCGTTCGTCCTGAGCCAGGATCAAACTCTTTATAAATGGTATTTAATCGCCATTTAAAAGCGTTAAATCTCTGTAATCACTCAGACACAATCGCTTGCGTCCTGTATGAATTACTTGTAAATTTGGAATTGATTATCGTGGGTTTCCATACCCACGTTCAAGGTTCCACAAGTTTCAGTTTTGTTCAATTTTCAAGGTCCTGCTGTGCTGTCCTTACGGGGTGTCCCGCCGGACAGCTTGTATATAATACCACCGCCGCAAGCGTTTGTCAACACATTTTTCCAAATTTCAACAAAATTGAATTCTAAACTTATATGTGGTGGATATTCTCATGAAATCATACTATTTGCGGTGGTTTTATTTTGATACTCATCATATATTCACAACATTAGTACATATTTTGCCTGCTGTTCCCGCAAATGATCTGGTTTACACGGCGGATTTCTGCTTTATAATGGGGATATACCTATTATAAAGGAGTGCCGCCAAGATGACACGTGAGAAACTGCTGAACCAAATTGCCGCCTATATACCTTATAATGAGCAGGAGGCCGCCGACAGGGAACTGATCCTGCATTGGATACAGGACCACGATGACGCCTTTACGCGGCAGAATCAGGTGGCACACATAACTGCCTCGGCCTGGGTGGTGAACCGGGACCGCCGCAAGGTGCTGTTGGTGTACCACAACATATACAATTCCTGGTCCTGGCTGGGCGGGCACGCGGACGGCGAGACAGACCTGCTTGCGGTAGCCTTGCGGGAAGTCAAAGAGGAAGCTGGTATTGCCAATGTGCGTCCTGTATCACCGGACATCTATTCGCTGGAATCCCTCACTGTGGACGGGCATGTCAAAAAGGGGCAGTATGTATCCAGCCACCTGCATTTAAACGTCACTTACCTATTGGAGGCCGACTCCGATGAGGCCGTATCTATAAAGGAAGACGAAAACAGCGGCGTGGCCTGGTTCACGCCTGAAGAAGCGTTGGCAAAGTCCACCGAGCCATGGTTCGTCACCCACGTTTATGCAAAGCTGATCGATAAACTAAAAAGCAGTGATCTGTAAAACGCGCGGCACTTTCGCCATCCATAAAATATCTGTATAATAAGTGCACCCTGCTGTCGGGTAGTTTTACCGGACAACAGGGTGCGTCTTTGTATTTAGCTTCGGGGGTGTCTGTTACTTACCCCAGACTTCCTCAGCAATCTCTTTCACCAGTTTGAGTTTGTTCCACTGCTCGAGGTCGGTCAGCTTGTTGCCGATCTCGCAGGAGGCAAAGCCGCACTGCGGGCTGAGGCAGAGGCGATCCAGCGGGATGTACTTTTCGGCTTCGTGGATGCGGGCGATGACGGCAGCCTTATCCTCCAGCCGCGGGGACTTGGTGGTGATAAGGCCTAGCACGACTTTTTTGCCCTCGGCCACGTACTGCAGCGGCTCAAAGTTGCCGGAGCGCTCGTCGTCGAACTCCAGGTAGAAGGCGTCCACGTTCTCGTGGGCAAACAGGATGGGTGCAATGGGAGTGTAGCCGCCACGGCTGGCCCAGGTGGAGTGATAGTTGCCGCGGCAGACGTGGGTGGTCAGAGCCAAGTCAGCAGGGCGGCCCTCCAAAGCCAGATTGTTCAGGCGCAGGTACTCGTTGGCCTGGTCTTCTAGCTTGACGCCTGCCTGGACGATAAAGGCCTGATAGTTGGGGTCGCAGAACATGCCCCAAGTGCAGTCGTCGAACTGGATGCTGCGGCAGCCTGCATTGTACAGGTCACGGATGACTGTGCGGTAGGCGGCGGCAATGTCCTGCAGTAGCTGCTCATGGTCGGGGTAAACAGCGTCGGTGTTTTTGCCGTTATCCTCGCGGTAAAGCTCGGCCAGCAGCTGGGCGGGAGCAGGCATCGTCTGTCGGGCGATGTGGTTCTCGTCCTCGAACTGTTTAACGAACTTGTAATGCTCGACAAAAGGATGATTTTCGCCGCTGATTTTGCCGCTGACGCGGATGGAACCATGGGTGGTTTCCTCTCCCTGGAAGTAGTAGCCGTGGTCCAGCTCGATCTCGTCGATACCGGCAAAGCCCCACATAAAGTCCAGGTGCCAATAGCTGCGGCGGAATTCGCCATCGGTGATGGCGTGGTAGCCGGCACGCTTTTGCTTTTCGATGAGCAGGGTGATTTGTTCATTTTCCACAGTGGTCAGCTGCTCGCGGGTGATTTCGCCGGCCTTGAACTCGGCGCGGGCGGTCTTGATAGCCTGCGGACGAAGGAAGCTGCCCACAAAATCGTAACGGAACGGGGAGCGCAGTGTAGCCATAGTTATATACCTCTCTATGTGAAATTTTATTGTGTTCGTCGATAGGTACAGTATACAGCACGATGCGCTTGTTGTAAAATATCGGCTTTTGTGGGTTTGATATAGGTTAAAACTATACCACGGTTTATTGCGCTGTGTGCTTTTGCAAAATCTCAATATACCGTTTACCAAACAGCCCCGGCTGGACCTGCTTGTGGGTCAGGTAGCCGATTTGCATAGCATCGTCCACCAGCAGGGGCACGGCCACGATATTGGGACCGTTCAATGACTCACTGATGACGCCGCTGCAAATGGTATAGCCGTTCAGGCCGATGAGCAGGTTGAACAGTGTGGCACGGTCACTGACGAGGATGTCTTTTTTGCTGTCCCGGGTGCTTAAAATTTCTTCGGAAAAATAAAAGGCGTTGTGCTCGCCCTGTTCATAGGAAAGGCGCGGGTATGGGGCCAGGTCGTCCAGCGTGACGGCGGGCTTGGCCGCCAGCGGGCTGGACGCGCTGACAAATACATGCGGCTTGGCCGTAAACAGCGGCGTAAACTGCAGGTCATGCTCCCGGATGACCTTGCGCAGGACGGTCTCGTTATCCTTATTTAAGTAAAGCACGCCGACCTCGCTGCGCAATAGGGCCACATCCTCGATCAGCTCGTAGGTCTGGGTCTCGCGGATGCGGAAGTCGTACTCCGGGCCGCCGTACTCCCGCAGCAGCTCCACAAAGGCTTCCACTGCAAAGGAGTAGTGCTGGGTGGACACGCAGAATTGATGCTTGACCGGTGCCGCTCCCAGGTACTTTTCTTCCATTAAGTCCATCTGGGCCAGCACCTGCCGCGCATAGCCGAGAAATTCCTCACCTTCCGGCGTCAGCACCGCGCCGCGGTTGGTGCGGCGGAAGATCGTCAGGCCCAGCTCCTCCTCCAGTTCACGCAGCGAGGCCGTCAGGCTAGGCTGGGCAATATAAAAGCGGCGGGCAGCTTCGCTTAAAGTGCCGGCCTCTGCAATGGCGGTCACGTACCGCAGCTGCTGTAAGGTCATGGTCACACTCTCCTTATTATGATAAATGCATGATTTGGTTTTTAGTATAGCACACTTTTGCCGGGGTGTGCAGTTATACAAATTTTGTATGTCAGTTATGCGCATAATACATTTTACACAGGTACCTACCCCCGTTATAATAGTCCTTGGACCTGAAAAGGTAGAGGAGTGGGAAAAATGCGTTATACGGAGTTAACGAAGAAAGAATTGCAGCGGGAATACACCAAGCTGACCCGGCGCTATACCGATTTTGTGCGGGAGCCGCTGGAGCTGGATATGGCCGCCGAGGATACCTTTGGCAAAAGCGAAAGCCGCCGCGCGGCACGGCATTTCGGCACGGTGCTGGGCAAAGAACTCAGCGATACCGGCGCTGCACAGCCCGCCCCGGTAGAGGATGCGGTTGCCGCCCTGGCTACCATGCCGGGCTGCGCCTCCCGTACTGTAGAGCTTTGCCGCCAGGCGGGTGTCCGGTTCGATGCCATCGACCACAGCACCGTATTGGCGCGTATCATTCCTGCGGACGCGCGGTCAGAAGAGTTGACCCACGCCGCCAGTGTATTTGCCATCAGCGCACGCCTTGCAGCCCTGGAAAGCCTGCAGAGCGTGTTGCGTTCCTAACCCTGTTACCCCCAAAAAGCAAGGAAAGCCAACCGCGCCTGTATCGTGTGCACAGCGATGCAGGCGCGGCTGGCTTTTTGTTTACTTTTGTTTGTTTTTCGCTGATTCCAACAGCTGGTGGCGGAACTCCCGCGCGGCGGTATTCAGCGGGCGGCGGGGGTCGTAGACCAGGCAAACCGAGCGGGACGGGATAGCCTCCTGCAAATTCATCTGCAAAATGCGCTTGCGATGCAGGTTGCCGCGGGCCATCGGCTCCGGCACAAAGGCCAGGCCCAGGTCACTGCGCACCAGCGTCAGCATTTGGTCGGTGGTGCCGGCTTCGATGTCGGGTTTCAGCTCGGCGTTATGCTCTAAGAAAAACTGGCGATAGAAGATGCGGCTCATACTTCCGTTTTCCAGCATGATGAGCGGGTAGGCGGTCAACTCCTGCAGGGCGAGGGTGCGCCCGGCCAGCTCGGCAAAGCTGGGGCCGCCGACCAAAATCTCGTTGAAGGGCATCAGCGCGACCCGTTTCAAGTCACTGCCGGTCTCGGCAGGGGTGGTAACGACGGCAAAGTCTACCTCGCCGTTTTTTACCGCCTGCACGGCCTGCAAGGTGGAGTGGTTCGTGATGCGCAGCCGGATGCCGGGGTACTGGGCGTGAAAGCCCCGCAGCTGCTCCGACAGGTAGATGTTCAACGCGGTCTCGGTAGCGCTGATGCTGATCGCGCCGTGGGAAAGGCTGGCGCTGGCGCTCAACTCCTCCTCGGCATCCTGGATCTGCACAGCGGCGGAGGAGATGCGGGCGTAAAGGTTCTCGCCCTCCGGCGTCAGCGTGACGCCCCGATTGGAGCGGATGAACAGCACGCAATGCAGCTGGTCTTCCAACTTGTTCATCGTGTGGGTGATGTTGGGCTGGTTGCTGCCCAGCACGCGGGCAGCCTTGGTAAAGTTTTGGTACTTTGCCACGTAGTAAAAGATTTTGTAGTAGTCCCAATCCACATACATGACGGTGTCCCCTCCCCTGTTGTTTCTTACTGCCAGCCGCGGGCCTTGGGGTCCAACATTTCGGCAGCCTGATAGAGCAGCGCATTGCAGATGGCCGCCGCCACGTTGCTGCCGCCCTTGCGTCCCATAGCCACAATGGCCGGGACACCGTACTGCCCGCATGTGGCAAACAGCCGTTCCTTGCTTTCCACCACATTGACAAAGCCAACGGGCACACCAATGACCAGCGCGGGACGCAGACCGTTTTCTATTTCCTCGGCAATGGCCAGCAGGGCCGTGGGGGCGTTGCCCACGGCCAGCACCGCGCGTGGGTATTCCTGCGCGGCCTTGTGCATGGCGGCTACGGCGCGGGTGGTGCCAGCTTCTTTGGCGGCGGCCGCCACGGCGGGGTCGGCCATAAAGCACACGGCCTGCCCGCCCAGCTTGGCAAGGCCCGGCTTGGTGATGCCCGCCAGCGCCATGTTGGTATCGGTGATGATGGTCACGCCCTCGTGCATGGCGGCAATGCCTGCTGCCACCGCAGCGGGGGTAAAGTGCAGGTTTTGCGCGTAGTCGAAATCGGCCGTAGTATGGATGACCCGCTTGACGACCGCCGCATTCTCCGGCGGGACCTCCAGCCTACGCTGGGCCAGTTCCTCGGTGATGATGCTCATGCTGGTGCGCTCAATATCGGCGGGCAGGTGATGCTGCGGGGTCATGTGCGTTCCTCCTTTGGGCCGGTCAGCCCCATGGCGGCGTAGACGGCGGGCATGTCCAGGGCATGGCGCACGCCGTCGGCCAGCAGATCAAACTGCTGTTCGCGGTAGGCCTGCATCGTGATGGGCGCAGCGCTTTCCATGGCAATGCCCTTGCGGCGACAAAGCAGTTCGGCCAGCCGCTCGGTCAGCTCGCCGCTGTCAAACAGGCCGTGCAGGTAGGTGCCGAACACATTGCTCTGCACGCAGCCCTCGGGCGTGCCGTCCGCCAGGGTGCAAAAGGGTGCGCCCTGCTCCTGTATAGATGTACGGCCGGTGTGGATCTCGTAGCCGGTGAGTTCCGCCCCTGCAAAGGGGGCGGCGGTTGTGGCTGTGGATTGAGTGCGGCGTTTTTCGTTGGTGAAAACCGTCCGGGTCGGCAGCAGGCCCAGGCCGCGCAGAGTCTGGGGATGGCCGCTCTCGGTGCCAGTGGAATCATCCAGCGTTTCTCCCAGCATCTGGTAGCCGCCGCAGACACCCAGCACCGGCGTGCCGCCCGCCGCCAGCTTTTGCACAGCGGCTTCCAGCCCGGATTGCCGCAGCCAGAGCAGGTCGTCCACTGTGTTTTTGGTGCCGGGCAGGATCACCAGGTCCGGCGCGCCCAGCTCCCGCGTGGTCTGCACGTAGCGCACGCCCAGCAGGGGGTGCTGTTCCAGCGGCATAAAATCGGTAAAGTTGGAGATATGGGGCAGGCGTAAAATCGCCACATCCAGCGGCTTGACAGCGCTTTTCTGCTGTAGGCGGTCAGAGAGGGAGTCCTCGTCCTCAATATCCACCTTTAAATAGGGCACCACGCCCACCACGGGCAGGTGTGTCTTTTCTTCCAGCATCGACAAGCCTGGGCGCAAAATTTCCACGTCCCCACGGAATTTGTTGATGACAAGCCCTTGTATGCGTGCCCGTTCCTCCGGCTCCAGCAGTTCCACCGTGCCGTACAACTGGGCAAACACGCCGCCGCGGTCGATGTCGCCGGCCAACAGCACCGGCGCGTCCACCAGCTTGGCCAGACCCATATTGACGATGTCATCAGCTTTCAGGTTGATCTCGGCCGGGCTGCCTGCGCCCTCGATAACAATGATGTCAAACTCCTCGGCCAGGCTGTTGTAGGCCTGCAAAATGTCGGGGATCAGGGCACGCTTGTGGCGGAAATACTCCTTGGCAGGCATGTTGCCCCGCACCTCGCCATTAACGATGACCTGGCTGCCGATGTCGCTGCTGGGCTTGAGCAGGATGGGGTTCATCCGCACATCCGGCTCCACGCCCGCGGCCTGGGCCTGCACCACCTGGGCACGGCCCATTTCCAGGCCATCCCGGGTGACAAAGCTGTTCAGCGCCATGTTCTGGCTTTTGAAGGGGGCAGTTTTGTAGCCGTCCTGGGCAAAAATACGGCAGAGCGCCGCGCACAACAGGCTCTTGCCCGCACCGCTCATCGTGCCCTGCACCATGATGCATTTTGCGCTGCTCATGCCAGCACCTCCCCCATGATTTGCAGCAGTTGGTCATTCTCAGCCGCCGTGCGCACAGCGGTGCGGTACCAGGCAGCGTCCAGCCCCGGATAATTAGCGCAGCTGCGCACTACTGCGCCGTGCTGGCGCAGAGCTTCGCCAAAATCAGCCGGGGCCTTAAACAGCAGATAGTTGGCCTGCCCATCGATGACATACAGCCCCAGCGCCCGCAGGCCTGCCGCCATTTTGGGGCGTTGGTCAGCAATCAGGGCACGGACGGCATCGGCGTAAGCGGTCTCCTGCAACGCTGCAATGCCCGCGGCCTGGGCCAGGCTGGACACAGCCCACGGCTGGCCCGCCGCCTGCACTTTGGCTAACAGATCGGCGTTGCTGCACAGTGCATAGCCCAAACGGACGCCCGCCATGGCGTAGAGTTTGGTAAAAGCTTTTAAGATGATAAGATTCGGTGCCTCGTGTAAAAATATTTTTGCAGTCAAAGTGTCCCGGTCGGGCAAAAAGTCCAAAAAGCATTCATCCACTACCAAAGCGGCCCCGCAGGCGGCACAGCGGTGCAGCAGCTTTTCTACCAGTGCGGGCGGCGTTACCTGCCCCGTGGGGTTGTTAGGCTGGCAGAGAAACACCATGTCTGTTTCCGGCGTTGCAGCGTTGATAAAGGCATCCGTCACTGCGAAATCGTTGGCGGCATCCAGCGTAAACCGCGTAACTTCACAGCCGACCGTATCCAGCGCCGCTGCGTACTCGGCAAAGGTGGGCGCAGGCAGCAGGGCGCGGCGCGGGCGGACAGCCAAAGCAAGGCGGAAGATCAAATCCGCCGCGCCGTTGCCGCACAACAGCCAATCGGCGGGCACATCCTCGGCCACGGCCAGCTTGGCCCGCAGTTCCCGGCAAAGGGGGTCTGGGTAGCGGTCCGCCGTGGGCAGTGCCGCCGCGATGGCCGCCGCCACCCCCGCAGGCAGCCCCAGCGGGCTGACGTTGGCCGAAAAATCCAGCGCGTCCCGGCCAAACTCAGCCCGGTAGCCGGCCCAATCGCCGCCATGTACCAGTTTCATCTGCATTCCCTCACAAAGCAAAAAGCAGCCGCACCGCCAGCCCCAGTGCCAAGGCCAGCAGGCTTTCGGCGTACATCATGCGGTTGGCCCGCACGATGTCCTGCGGCTCAATGGGCCGCAGCGGGTCGCCGATCGTCGGCTTATTGTAATATTCGCCAAAATAGTAGGCCGGGCCTGCCAGCTGCACACCCAGCGCCCCGGCGCAGGCGCTCTCAGTCTGGGCGCTGTTGGGGCTGGCGTGGTTGCGTCGGTCCCGGCGCCAAATTTTCCACGCACCGGCGGCGCTGCCCCCGGTCAGGGCCGCAGCGGCCACCCACAACAACCCGGCCAGGCGGCTGGGCTGCCAGTTGGCCACGTCGTCCAGTTTAGCGGCACAGCGTCCAAAATAGAGATACTTCTCGTTTTTATAGCCCAGCATGCTGTCCATCGTATTGATGGCTTTGTAGGTCAGCGCAAGCGGTGCACCGCCGATCAGCATGTAGAACAGCGGAGCAATGACGCCGTCGCTGGCGTTCTCGGCCACAGTCTCCACCGCCGCTTTGGTCACGCCTTCGGCAGTCAGGCTTTGGGTATCGCGTCCCACGATGCGGGCCACCGCCTTGCGGGCAGCAGGCAGGTCGCCTTTTTGCAGTTCCTTATACACGTTCATGCTTTCCTGCTTAAGGCCTTTGGCCGCAAGGGCCTGCCCGCACCAAAACATTTGCAGGGCCAGCCCCAGCGCCGGGTGCAGTTTGGCCGCCAGCCAGCAGGCCGCGCCGGTGACCAGCAGAGTGCCCAGCGGCAGCACAGCAGCCACGATACCCCCGCCCAGCAGCTCACCCTGCGGTGTTGTGGGCAGGGCGGCGCGCAGGCGTTTTTCCAGTGCCGAGATGCACCGGCCCATCATCACCACCGGGTGAGGCAGCCAGGCCGGGTCCGCAAAAATGGCATCCAGCACAAAACCGCCCAGCACCGCCCAAAATATCAGCATATACTCTCCTTGGTGTACTGCACGGTCTTGACCAGGTGCAGTACGTGCTGCGCAGCCCAATCGCGTGCATCCAGCACATAGCCGCCCGCGTTGGGGCCGCACCACTTGTAGTAGTCTCGTTGGGGCAGGGCGTAACGCTCCAGCGCGGCCATCTGGGTACCGCCATGGGCCAAAATCACCAGCATGTCCTCACCGTCCGCCAGCGCCTTGTCCACCAGCGCCGCAAAAGTCTTGCAGATACGGTCCGAGAATTCATCCTTGCGCTCACCGTCCGGGCAGGAGCTTTCGCAGTTGGCGGCGACCCAGGCCTGATAGTCAGGATCGTGCTCCATCTCCACGTAATTACGCCCCTCAAAACTGCCGAAGCACATTTCTTTCAGCCCGTCCACCGGCACAAGCTTTGCCTTGGGGAACAGTACCTTCGCCGTCTGGGCTGTGCGCTGCAGCGTGGAAATATAGACGACCTTCGGGTCAATATCGGCGCGGCGCAGCTGGGCCAGGCCCTCGGGCGAAAGCGGGATGTCCCGCTGGCCCTGGTAGCGCTTTTGGGCGTTGTACTCGGTCAGGCCGTGGCGTAGTAAATAAATCAACATTCCGGCAGTTCTCCTTTCAATACCGTGGGCAGGCCGCAGAACATTTCCACCACGCAGCTTGCCCGCGCGGCCAGCAGGCAGGCCAGACGGCCGGCGGCTTCCCGCGCGGCGCGCTCGGCCGGGTCGATGGGCACGATGCCGCCGCCAATTTCGGTGGCGATGACCACATCATAGGCGGCCAGTTCGTCGGCCAGTTTTTCTAGATCCGTGGCGTTGGCGGCCAAATTTTGCACATCACAAATCTGCCGTCCGCCGAACTTTTGGGAAAACGTGCGTTTACCGCTGTAAAGGGGCCCGGTAACAAAAAGCATTTACAGCACCCCCAGCCATTGGCAGGCGGCCAGCGCCGCCAGCATCCAGATCTCACATTTTTGCAAAAACCACCCGGCCAGGTCACCCGTAGTGCCGCCGAACTGGTTTTTGGCTGCGTGGTAGTACCGTACAAACACGGCACAGGCCGCCAGCGCCAGTGCCCAGCCGCCCAAAGCGACGAGGGCCGCGCCCAGCAGCGCACAGAGCACCGTCAACACGCGGCGCACGTTGGTTTTATCCGCCGCCGTGGCAAAAGTATGGGCCAGGCCGGTGTTTTTTGCCATGGGAAAGGCCGCCACCGCAAGGCCGGAAAGTGCCCGCTCCAGCACCAGCGCCAGCGTCCACAGCGCGCCCACCCGGGGCGTGAACTGCACGCAGGCGGCAAGGCAGAGATAAGTCGCAAAATAGCTGCACAGCAGTATGACCGCAAAGGCACCGCAGTGCGGATCCTTTAAAATTTCCAGCTTCTTTTCCCGGTCGCCGTAGCTGGCAAGGGCGTCACAGGTGTCGGCATAGCCGTCCAGATGGATGCCGCCGGTCACCCACACCGGCACAAGGCAGAACCCTGCCGCCCGCGCCGGGGCAGGCAGAGGCAGCACCCCGCACACGCACCACAGCACCCCGCATAAAAGCCCTACCAGCGGGAAGGCGCACAGCGCGTACCGCATATTCTTTTCGTCCCACACAAACTGCGGCACCGGCACCGCCGAAAACATGGCAAAGGCCACCGCAATGGTCTGCAAAACGATCATTTTTCCACTCCTTTATAATAGACGGGGACGCCGCACACCACCCGCACCACGGCATCTGCCCGGGCGGCAAGGGCGTTGTTCACCTGTGCCAGCGCCAGCAGATAGCGGTCCGTGTCTCCGGCATAGTCCGCGCCGCCACTGAACACTTCGTTGGAGACAACGATCAAATTTTCACACTGTACGGCAAGGGCATCCAACCCCTGCAAAATGTGCTCGGCGGCGGCATCGCCCGCGCCGGCGGGGTCGTACAGCTCGTTGGCGGTCAGATTGCCTAAGTCTTCCAGCAGCGCCGTGCCCCTGTGGGATAGACGCACCGTCTCTAAATGCAGCGGACATTCGATGGTCTCAAACTGCTTCGCAGCGCGCATTTTGCGGTGCTTTTCCACTCGGGCGGCGCACTCGGCGTCCCACACCTGCATGGTTGCCAGATAGTACCGCGGCAAAGCACTGCGCAGCACAAGAGCTTCGGCATATTCGCTTTTGCCGCTGGCTGCGCCGCCCAGTACCAGCGTCAGCATTGGGGCGTATACGGCGCAATGCCGCCCTCCGCAAAGGAATAGCAGCCGCAGTAGACGGCCAGAGCCATATCCCACAGCGGGATGGAAGCCACCGCGCCGGTGCCCTCGCCCAGATGCAGGTTGGCGGTGATGAGCGGCGCTTTGCCCAAAGCATCCAGCACCATATGGGCGGCAGGCTCCGCCGAAACATGGCTGGCAAACACCGCCTTGGCCGCTGCGGGGCAGAGCCGCACCGCGCACAGCGCCGCCACGCTGCTGATAAAGCCATCCATCAAAATGGGCACACCCTCCAGCGCGCCGCCCAAAAACACGCCGCACAGCCCGGCAATATCAAACCCGCCCAGCTTGGCCAGCACATCCAGCGGATCAGCGGGATTGGGCTGGTTGCGGGCAATGCCGCGCCGGATCGCATCAATCTTGCGGGCAAGCCCTGCATCTGAAAGCCCGGCCCCGCGTCCGGTCATGCTCTGCACGGGGGCACCCAGCAGCACGCTTGCCATGGCGCTGGAGGTTGTGGTGTTGCCAATGCCCATCTCCCCCGTTGCTAACAGTTGAACTCCCTGCTGCTTTTGTCCGCGCACCAGCGCAATGCCGCAGCCGATGGCCTGCACGGCCTGGGCGCGGGTCATGGCCGGGCCGCAGGTAAAATCTTTGGTGCCGGGGGCAATGCGGCAGTCCTGCACGCCGGGCACCGGGGCACCGGCAATGCCCATATCCACCGGCACAACGCTGCAATGGGCGGCAGCTGCCATCTGGCACACGCTGGTGCGCCGCGCGGCAAGGTTTTGCAGCACCGCGCGGGTCACGCTGGCGTCGGTTTGGCTCACGCCCTGGGCCACCACGCCGTTATCGGCGCACAGCACCAGCACGGCGCGGCGGGCAAAATCCAGCTCCGGGGTGCCGGTCAGGGCGGCGGCGTCCTCCAGCATGGTTTCCAGGCTGCCCAGCCCGCCCAGCGGTTTGGCCAGCGCGGCCCAATGGGCGTGCGCCGCGGCGCGGGCAGCTTCATCGGGCGGGGTGATGGTTTGCAGCCGTGTGTTCAGTTCAGGTTCCGTCATACCGTTCTCCCTGTTTTTGTTTGGGCATACTGCGCCGCAGCCGTTACAAAGCGCTGCGGCAGCGGGGTGCCCGCCCAGTATAGATGCGGGAACCCCGCATACAGATGCCCGTTGGCAAAGCCGCAGTCCCAATGGCGGCCATTGGCTTTTTGGGCGGCAAAAGCGGTGCCGTTGCAGGTGGAATCCCAATGGTGGAACTCATGCACGGGCACCGGCTCCCCTGCGCGGAAGAGCATGCTGTCCGCCTGCGGGGTGAGCGCGGCATAGCCAAAGCGCACCAGCCGCCCCACGCGGAACCCCTGCCCCGGCAGCACACCCGCCATGGGGTGGGCGGTTCCGGCGTCATCTTCCAGCGTTTGGCCCAGGTACAAAAAGCCGCCGCATTCCGCCACGGTGGGCAGGCCGCGCTGCACGGCGGTGTTTATGGCGCAGCGCATGGCGGTGTTGGCCGCCAGCTGGGCGGCGTACAGCTCCGGGTAGCCGCCCGGCAGGTACAGCCCGCCGATATGTTGCGGCAGCGCGGCATCCCGCAGCGGGCTGAAATAGCAAAGCTCTGCGCCTGCGGCCTGCAGGCTTTCCAGCGTTTCGGCATAGGTAAAGCAGAACGCTTCATCCTGTGCCACGGCAATGCGCACGGTGGGGGCTGCGGTCTGAACCGCAGGGGCCATTGGGGCCGGGCGGTCAAACAGGGCCAGCAGCCGCGGCCAGTCGATATTTTTTTGCGCAGCGGCGGTCAAAATCTGAATTTTTTGCTGCAAATCAGCAATTTCGCCCGCGGTTTTCAGCCCCAGGTGGCGGCTTTCGATGGCGGCATCCGGCATGGGGGGCAGAAAGCCCACCACCGGCAGGCCGGTTTCCCGTTCCAGCATGGGGGCCAGCAGCTTGTACAGCATCTCGGTGCAGTCGTTCAGCAGAACGCCCGCAATGTGGTGCGGCGTGCGGAACGCTTTTAAGCCTTGCAGCTGGGCGGCCAGCGTTAAACTGGCCCCCTTGGGGCGCACCACCAGCAGCACCGGCAAGTCCAGCACATCGGCGGTGTGCCAGGCGCTGGCGGCAGCGCTTACGCCGCCAAGGCCGTCATAATAGCCCATGGCACCCTCACACACCGCGCTGCCATGGCCCCGCTGGTGTACAGCCGTCGCACGGTCTGCGGGGTGGAGAAAAACAAGTCCAGATTGTGGCTGGGCACCCCCAGCACGGCGCGGTGAAACATGGGGTCAATGTAATCCGGCCCGCACTTGAACGCGCAGGGCTCCAGCCCGCGGGCTTTCAGGGCGGAAAGCAGGGCGCAGGCGGCGGTGGTTTTTCCGCTGCCGGAACTGGGCGCGGCCAAAAGCAGCTGCAGCATTCTCATTCCCTCACGATCAAAAATACCGGGTTGTTGGCCATCATCAGGTGCAGGCTGCCTGCCGCCTTGCTGCGGCTTACGGCAATCTGGGTCACCTGTGCGGCCAGCCCGTGGGCGGCCAGGGCGGCAATACTCTGCTGCAAGGTTTCCAGCGCAATGGCGGCGATACAGAGCCGGGTCTGCGGGTTGGCGGCCAGGGCGGCATCTACAATGGCCTGCATATTGCCCTTGCTGCCGCCGATGAAAACAGCATCCGGCGCGGGCAGATTTTGCAGCGCTTCAGGGGCTTTGCCCGCGATCAGCGTTAAGTTACTGGCGGCAAATTTGGCCTGGTTCTGGCGAACCAGCGTGCAGGCATCGGCATCACATTCCACCGCGTACACCTGACCCATGGGGGCGGCCAGCGCCATTTCCACGCTCACGCTGCCCGTTCCGGCACCGACATCCCACAGGGTATCAGTGGGAGCAACGGCCAGCTTGGCCAGCGCGGCGGCGCGCACCTCCTGCTTGGTCATCGGCGTTTTGCCGCGGATGAAGGCTTCATCCGGCAGGCCGGGCACGCGGGGCTGCGGTTTGGGGCAGGGCTCCACCAGCAGCACGCTGAGCGGCGCAAAGCTGCCGCCCGCCAGCGTTTGCACCGTATCGGTGATAACCTTTTGCTGCGGGGTGCCAAGGTTCTCACCAACCGTGGCCTGCACCGCGCCAAAGCCTGCAGCGGCTAGAATCTCACACAGCGCGGCGGGGCTGGTATTGCGCCCGCCCGTCAAAAAAAAGGTCGGGCGGTCGCTCCGGCACTCTGCCGCAGGGGCGCAGGCACATCCGTGGGCGCTGACAAGGTGCCAGTTCTGCCACGGCCTGCCCAGCGCCGCGGCCAACAGCTGTACGCTGGAAATCCCCGGCAGCACCGTTACTTCCGCCCCCTGTGCCCGCAGCTTGGACACCAGCGCTGCAGCACCGGAATAAAAGCCGGTATCCCCGCTGTAAACCAGCGCGGCGGTCTGGCAGGGCTCCGCTTGCAGGCAGGCCAGCACTTCATCCGGCAGGTAAATTGGCTTGCGGTTGGGGGTACAGCCATCCGGCAGGTTTTGCAGCAGCCGCTTTGCCCCCAGAATCAGCCCTGCCGTTTGCAGGGCCTGCAAGCCCTGGGCAGTCAAACTGCCGGGCAGCCCGCTGCCCATGCCAACCAATGTAATCTTCATAACAGCTCCCTGCATCGTTGCAAAATTTCTTCGGCGGTTTCGCCGCATTCCTCCGGGCGGCGCAGCACAACCAGCGTGGCCTCGCTTTGGGCGGCAGCCTGGGCTTTCTCGGCAAAGCCGCCCGCGCTGCCGCCGTCCTTGGTGACAAGGTAACGAATGTGGAACTGCTGCATCAGTGCAAGGTTCAGTTCCAGCGTAAAGGGCCCCTGCATGGCAATGATGTTGCGGTGCGGGATGCCCGCGCCCTCGCACGCCGTAATGCCCGCCACGGTGGGCAGCACCCGCGGG
>OHYB01000642.1_pt1 | contig 16201 bp, 19 predicted proteins | sample 1580181 | NCBI WGS metagenome assembly OHYB01 (sample SAMEA3882510, study PRJEB24775) | human gut metagenome | biome: human-associated habitat; feature: intestine environment; material: feces | place: Netherlands | collected 2009/2010
GTACGCCGCCGCCCGCCATCGAGCAGAGTTTTACACCTAATTGGGGATAAAACAGCTCATGGCTGGCGGCGGCATTGTCCTGCTGGGTATGAACCTGATCCCGCTTCTGGCAAACCTGTTCTAATCTTCGCAAAGGAGTAAGCTATGCAAAGTATCTTCGACGCTATCACGGAATGGCTCAAAGGGCTGTTGGTCGAGGGTATCATGGGAAACCTCGGCGGGCTCTTTACAGGTGTGAATGAGCAGGTCGGAGAGATTGCGGCACAGGTAGGAATGACCCCGGCGGCATGGAACGCCGGGGTCTTTTCCATGATACGGCAGCTCTCCGAAACGGTCATCCTGCCTATTGCCGGGCTGGTGCTTACCTTCGTGATGACCTATGAGCTCATTCAAATGCTGATAGACCACAATAATCTACACAACTTCGATACATGGATTTTCTTCAAATGGATTTTCAAGACCTTCGTGGCGGTGCTGATTTTGTCCAACACCTTCAATATCGTCATGGCGGTGTTTGATGTGTCCCAACAGGTCATCCAACAGTCGGCGGGCCTGATACAAGGCTCCACCGCCGTCACGCCGGATGTGCTGAACGATATGCAGACCCAGCTTGAAGCCATGGAACTGGGGCCGCTCCTCGGTATTTTTCTGCAATCGTTTTTCGTGCAGTTTACCATGACGGCTTTGAATATCGTGATTTTCGTCATCGTCTACGGGCGCATGATTGAAATTTACCTGATGACGAGCCTTGCCCCCATTCCCTTTGCCACCAGCGCAAACCGGGAGGCGGGCCACATGGGCCACAACTATTTCAAATCCCTGTTCGCCATCGGCTTTCAGGGGATGCTCATTATGGTGTGCATGGCGATTTACGCCGTGTTGGTGCAGAGTATCGCTACAAGCGGCGATATGATGGCCGCTATCTGGGAATGTGTAGGCTACACGGTGCTCCTTGTTTTCGTGCTCTTTAAGACCGGGAGCCTGTCAAAGTCCATATTCGGAGCCCATTAAATCATACCTCGGGCCAACTTGGCCCGAAGCTGGAAGGAGGCAAAAATGTATCAGGAGCCGAACAAATCTCCGTGGGGAGCGGTACAGACCTGTGACACGCTCTGCCCCGGCGTGTTCCTTGTGAGCACAGCCAGCCATGGTGGGACGATGGTTTCAAACGATGTGGCGGCCTTTCTCTCCCCGGCAGCCAAGCGGTGCGGCTTTCGGCGTGGCGGCTACCTCTGCTTTGAGGAAGATACGCAGGAGGAAGTGGTGCTGCGGGAGCTTTTAGACAAAAAGCTCTGGAAGATCCCCGAGCGTATCAAAGACAAGGCCGCCTTTGAGGAAAATATCAACCGCTCTATCAAGCGGTACAATCCCGAGTATTGGCGGGCCAGACAGTCGGGCCTTGAGGCGGCGCAGACTGCCCGAAAGGAGGCACCGGCCCGTCAGACAGAACGATGACCTCGGGCCAAGTTGGCCCGAAGTACCAAGGAGGTGATTTCTTTGGCCTATGTGCCAGTACCTAACGATTTGAGCCGAATTAAAACAAAGCTGGCCTTCAACTTGACGAAGCGTCAGCTTATTTGTTTCTCCATAGCGGGCGGTATCGGTATTCCGTTTTACCTGTTTACCCGTTCTCACATTGGGAACAGTACGGCCCTGTTCCTGATGATCGGGCTGATGATGCCGTGTTTTCTGTTCGCCATGTTTGAAAAAGACGGGCTTCCTTTTGAAAAGGTGCTCCGCAACATCATCCAAACACGGTTTTTATTACCGAAGGTCAGGCCATATAAGACCGATAATTTTTATGCTTTCCTGAGCAGAAAGGAGGAACACCCGATTGCAGACCAACGCAAAGACAGCAAGGACGGGCGCAGAAAGAAAGCGTCCTGACCGCAAGCCAAAGAAACAGGCCCCGGCAAAAAAGACCGGGCCGCAGACCGCACAGCAGACCATCCCGTACCGGGAGATTTTCAAGGACGGTATCTGCCGGGTCAATGACAGGCTCTATACCAAGAGCATGGAATACGAGGACATTAACTATCAGTTGGCGCAGGCTGATGACCAGTCAGCCATCTTTGATGGCTACTGCGCTTTTCTCAATTCCTTTGACAGCTCCCTTCCGTTCCAGCTTTCCTTTATCAATCACCGAAGCCGCCCCGAGAGCAAATACAAGCTCAATATCCCCATGAAGGAGGACGGGTACAGCGATATGCGAAGTGAGTATGTGGAAATGCTGGAAGGCCAGATTGCCAAGAGCAATAACGGCATTGTGCGGACAAAGCTGCTGACCTTCGGTGTGTCAGCGGACAGCCTCACCGCCGCAAGACCCCGGCTGGAGCGTGTAGAGGCTGACATTTCCAGCAACTTCAAAAAGCTGGGCGTACAGTCACGGCCCCTGAACGGGCTGGAACGCTTAGAGATACTGCACGGCCAGCTTCACCCCGGCGGCACAGAGCCCTTCCACTTTACATGGGATATGATACCCAAGACCGGAATGGGGACGAAGGATTTTATTGCCCCTACCAGCTTTGACTTCCGCCAAACCCGACTGTTTCGCATGGGCTCCACTTGGGGAGCGGCCTCCTATATGCAGATTATGGCCTCTGAACTCTCCGACAAGCTCCTTGCTGAGCTGTTGGAGGTGGACGCTGAAATGACCATTACCATGCACATTCAGACCGTCGATCAGGCTAAGGCCATCAAAACCATCAAGGGCAAAGTCAGCGACATTGACAAGATGAAGGTGGAGGAACAGAAAAAAGCCGTCCGAAGCGGTTACGACATGGACATTCTTCCCCCAGACCTCGTTACTTTCAGTCAGGATGCCAAGAACCTGTTGAATGATTTACAGAGCCGCAACGAGCGAATGTTTCTTTTGACCTTCCTTGTGGTAAATACCGCCGCCACCCGCCGAGAGCTGGACAACGACCTGTTCACTGTATCGGGTATCATGCAGAAGTACAACTGCCTTTTGAAGCGGCTGGACTTCCAGCAGGAGCAGGGCCTTGTGTCCAGTCTGCCCCTCGGCTACAACGGGATTGAGATACAGCGTGGCATGACAACCAGCTCCACAGCGATTTTCGTTCCGTTTATGACGCAGGAGCTCCGCATGGACGGCGAGGCCATCTATTACGGCCTGAACGCCCTTTCCCATAATGTCATCATGGCAAACCGCAAGAAGCTGAAAAACCCTAACGGGCTGTACCTCGGCGTTCCGGGGAGCGGCAAGAGCTTCAGCGGAAAACGGGAACTTGTGAATGTGTTTCTTGCCACCAATGACCGTATTATCATCCTTGACCCCATGGGCGAATATTCCCCGCTGGTGCGCCAGTTTGGAAAGGATGGGCTTGTGGTGGAGATTGCCCCCAACAGCCCGCATTTCATCAATCCTATGGATTTGGATTTGAGTATGGATGACGAGGTTTCTCCTATCAGTCTGAAATGTGACTTCATTCTTTCGCTCATGGAGTTGATTGTGGGCGGCAAGGACGGCTTACAGCCCGTCGAGCGCACCATCATTGACCGCTGCGCCCGCATGGTGTACCGGGATTTGCTCAACGACCCGGAACACGCACCCATGCCGACGCTTCAAGACCTGTATGACCTTCTGTGCCAGCAGAGTGAGCCCGAGGCAAAGCGGCTGGCAACGGCCCTTGAAATCTATGTGTCGGGCTCCCTCAACCTGTTCAACCACAAAACCAATGTGGACTATAAAAACGCCCGAGTGCTGTGCTTCGATTTGAAGAAGCTGGGCTCCGGGCTCCGCAAAATTGCCATGCACATTCTCAACGACCTGTCCAACAATCAGGTTTCCTACAACTTCTCCTGCGGTATTGCTACATGGTGCTATTACGACGAGTTCCATGTGCTGTTGCAGGACGAGTTGACTTCCAGCTATTTTGTGACTATCTGGAAAATGCTCCGTAAAAAAGGATGTGTTCCCAGCGCCCTGACCCAGAATGTGAAAGACCTCCTTGCCAGCCGTCAGATCGAAAATATTTTTGAAAACTCTGACTTCATGGTGCTTTTGTCACAGGCACAGGGAGACAGGCAAATTTTGGCGAAGCAGTTGGGTATCAGCCCCCACCAGCTTTCCTATGTGACCCACTCTAATCCCGGCGAAGGGCTTTTGTTCTTCGGAAATGTGACCATTCCGTTTGTTGACCGTTTCCCGAAGAATACCAAACTCTACTCCATTATGACCACCCGCCCGGAGGAAAAGGAGGCCCAGAATGAGTAAGGACGCTTCGGGACAGGTTGACCCGAAGAAAACAAATGGTGAGAAACGGGTAAAGCGTGGGCGGCTCCACTTCACCGAAGAAGAAGTGACCCGTCAGGACAAGGAGCAGGCTTCGGGCCAAGTTGGCCCGAAGTCCCAGAGCACCGGAAAATTCAGGCAGGACGGAGAACGAGAAAAGCCGTCCTCCCGCTTGCGGCAGGAGGGCGAGGCCCGGGAAGATACCGTTTGTGAGGAGCAGGCCGCCCGCAAAGACCAGAAAGACAAGCGGGAGAAAAAGAAAGAACGAGCCGAGGCCAAGGCGGAACATTCCGCTGTCCGGCTGGAACTGGCAAAGGAAAAGCTATCCCGTCAGGAGCCGCCGAGGCCGCCCAGCCTTCCCAAACAGGCGGTTATGGTGGCGGGGGCTGGTGTGTGGGCCTATGGACACCGCAAAATCCATGAGGTCGAACACGAAAATGTTGGTGTGGAAGGAGCCCACAAGACCGAGCTTCTGGCGGAGGCCGGGGCGCATAAGGTCAGCCGTTATGCCAAGCGGCGTATCAGAGAGCACCCAGCCCGTCAGGTCAGGAAGTGGGAACGGCGAACAATGAAGGCCAATGCAGACCTCCACTATCAGAAAATGTTGCAGGAGAACCCGGAGCTAAACAGCACTTTTCTTTCCCGCATGGCCCAGAAATGGAAAATCAAGCGGGAATATGCCAAGCAGGCCCGTGAGGCCGCAAGGCAGACCGCCAAGGCGGCGGGAGCAGCGGCAACCACCACCGAGAAAGCGGCGGCCTATGCCGCTCAATTTGTGCAGCGGCATAAGGGCGGAGCTGTCATTATTCTGCTGTTGTTCTGCCTGTTCCTGATACTCAACTCCGTTTTCTCTGCCTTTCCATCGTTGGGTACGGGTATGATGAACGCCGTGGTGGGGACTTCCTACACCGCCGAGGACGAGGATATTTTAGGGGCCAACGAGGACTATACCGCCCTTGAAAATGAGCTCCGGGAGAAAATCGCCAACATCGAGCGCACCCATCCCGGCTACGACGAGTACCGTTACCAAGTAGACGAGCTGGGCCACAATCCTTATGAGCTGACTTCCTACCTGATTGCTAAGCTCCGCACCTACACCCGGAAGAATGTGCAGGGAGAACTCCAAGTCTTGTTCGAGGCGCAGTACAAGCTGATGCTGACCGAGGAAGTGGAGATACGCTACCGCACCGAAACGGACACATGGACAGACGAGGACGGAACGACCCACACCGACACCTATGAAGTGCCGTATGAGTATTACATTCTCCATGTGCGGCTCCAGAACAAGACCCTCCCCATGGTGGTGGGCTCCCTCTTGGACGCCGAGCAGAAGGAAATCTACGACATAACCTTGGAGCTCAAAGGCAACAAGCCTTATCTGTGGGATGACATTTACACAAGCGGCGGAGGCAGCTATGACCCCGGAAGCGACTATACCATTCCGGGCGAGGCCCTTTCCGACCCGGCCTTTGCGGCGCTGATCTCGGAGGCAGAAAAGTATCTGGGCTGGCCCTATGTGTGGGGCGGCTCCTCTCCAAGTACCAGCTTCGACTGTTCCGGTTTTGTCTGCTGGGTTTACACGGCAAGCGGCGTTCATAGCCTGCCACGCACCACGGCCACGGGGATTTTCAACCAGTGCTCCTATGTATCACCCGCCGACGCAAAGCCCGGGGACTTGATTTTCTTTACGAAAACCTATGCTTGCGATGGCCCCGTTTCCCATGTGGGTATCTATGTGGGCGGCGGAATGATGATCCATGCGGGCGACCCCATCAAATACGCCAGTATCAATGCAAGTTACTGGCAGGAACACTTTTACGCCTTCGGGCGCTTGAACTGATTTTCAGAAAGGAGCTATCCATGACCAAACTTGAAAAAATCGACAAAGAGCTGTCGAAGGCCCGTGAGAAGGCTACCGAGTGGCAGACCAAAATCCGGGATTTGGAGAAACAGCATCAGGAAGAAGAAAACAGCATGATTGTTCAGGCTGTTCGTTCTCTGAAACTGACGCCCGCCGAACTGGCTGAGTTTTTCAGCAATCCCGGCATTACCGCTTCGGGCCAACTTGGCCCGAAGTCTGATGAAGCAAAGGAGGATACCGAACATGAAGAATAAGTTTTTTCGCAGGGCTGCGGTTTTGACTGCCGCCCTGTTTTCCTTTACCTGCATGAGCACCACAGCCTACGCCCAGAGTAACGAGCCCGTTGCAGAAACCGAGCCGCCTGCCGCCGAGGAAACCACAACCAAGCCCTTCACCCCGGATGGAACGGGTACGGTGGTGGATAATGCCACCGACGAGGACGGTAAGGAGTTTTTTACGATTACCACCCCCAGCGAAAATGTTTTTTATCTGGTCATTGACCGTCAGCGCACCGAGAACAATGTGTATTTCCTGAACGCTGTCACGGAAAAAGACCTTCTGGCTCTCGCAGAAGCAGACCCGGAGTCCGAAGTAACAGAGCCGGTTGTCCAGCCCGAACCTGACCCGGAACCTGTTCCCGAGCCGGAGCCTGCACCGGAAAAAGACACAGCCTTTCCTGTCGGCAATCTTCTGATGGTTGCCGCCGTGGCGCTGGTGGGCGGTGGTGCGGCCTACTATTTCAAGGTCTACCGCCAGAAGCATGAAGCCGCTGGGCTGGACGAGGACGATTACGACTACGATGAAGCCGACCCCTATGGAGATATGGAGACTGAGGAAGAAACGGAGGACGAGGAATGAACTTTACCAACAGCCCCTACGAAAAGATGATGAAAGAGATCCCCCGCCCGGGCCGTGGCGGCGCTGACCGCTGTGCCGGATGCCGCTACTTAAAAGATTGCGGCAACAGAAAAAGCCGTTGCCGCAAGAAGTTTCGCCCCTCGGGCCAAGTTGGCCCGAAGTCCTGATGTGCCGGGAACTGACCCGTGACGAGCGAAAGGGTATCCGAAAACTGGTCACGGAGATGTGCGCCAATTATGACCGGGAGTATGGCTGCCTGCCGCTGGATTGTGAGTGTTATATGCTTGGCAAGTGTTGGACAGGGGCCTATTGCCGCTACTTCCGGGAGGCCGTTCTGCCCCTTGACCCGGTGCTGTCGGCCTCTATCTGCGAGGATAGCCCGGCCCCGGACACCCGCCTGTGCGCTATCTGCGGGCGGCCCTTTCTCCCGGAGGGGCGGCAAGCCTACTGCTCCGAAACCTGCAAGGCCGAGGGAAACCGCAGAAGGAGCCGGGAGCGCATGAGAAAAAAGCGTGATAAAACCAAGTAGCCCCGTTACGATTTACCTCTTGAAAAAGCCTAGAATATCAGGCTTTTTTGAAACACTTTTCCGGGCCTGAATATCCTAATACCTTTTGCCCCGGTTTTGACGGGTATTTCGTAACACTTCATCACCTCGGGCCAACTTGGCCCGAGGTCAGAAAGGAGGAAAACACATAGAAAGCAATCAAGGCTATGAGATTTTGAAATCCGTTATCTTTGACAATGGCCGGGGCTTCGCTTTGGGCTATGACGAGGCGGCCCCAAGCCCCTTTGTCACATGGCAGCTTACCGAAACGGAGAACGGCCAGAAGGATTACTATTGGGGCCACTATCACAGCGACGGCCAGACAGCGGAAAAGGACTTTGCCAAGCGCATAGCCGATTACAAGGAGCTGTTTGGCGTGCATGAGCGCATCGGGGGCCATGAGCAGGCAGAGTATTACCGCTATTACTCTACCCAGCGGCCCGTTGACCTCGGCACCTTCCCGAAACCTCCCGGCAACGCTCCCGTGGAGATTATCAACTTTGACGAGCGGCGTATGGTGGAGGGCGGCACCATGCGGGCATGGGGTGAACTTTCCTATTTGAAGCCCCTGACGGAAAAGCAGATGGAGGATTACGAGCTGCGCCCAGCTCCCGGCAACCCTGACCGGGCAGCCCGGCCCTCCATCACAGCCCAGCTCAAGGAGGCGGCCCGCAGAGCAGAGCCCCCGAAGGAGCCCGACAAGGCCAAACACAACAAGTCCCATGAGGACAGATAGGAGGACGCTATGAACGAAAAAGATAACCACCTGCTGACAGTCGAGCTCTCCGAGGAACAGAACGGCAATATGCTGGACGGTATTTTGAACAACCTGCCGCCCTCGCCGCTCCCAAAGGGGCCGGAGAAAAAGGAACTGGACAGAGTGAAGGAGCCGCCCGCCCACAAGCGAAGCCGGGAACGGGAGGAACGCTGACGGCCCGGCGCAAGCGTGGCAGACACCTTCATGTGATGGTCACGGAGGACGAGCTGGCCCAGATACAGCGGCGCATGGCCGAGGCGGGGATTACCAACGCCGGGGCCTATATGCGGAAGATGGCCTTAAACGGCTATATCCTCCATGTAGACCTTGCCCCGGTCAAGGAGTTGGTATCTTTACAGCGGCGGTGTGCCAACAACCTCAATCAGGTGGCCGTCCATGCCAACACCTTCGGCGTGTACCCGGAGGAGATTGCCGGACTCCAACGGGACTATGAAAAGCTCTGGGGCCGGGTGTCCGATGTGCTCACGGAGTTGTCTGTACTGGTGGAAAAATGATAAAGCAGGGTACAACCTTGATATGGCTGTACCCTGCCTTTTTTATTTTAGATATTTTTCTCGCATTATCTCACTTATATCTGCGCTACTATATCCTTGTAGAGCCAACAATTTGATTTCAAGTAAATACTTATCAAATGATAGTGCTTTTTCAATTAATATGCGTTTGGTCTGTGCGAAAATTTCAAAGAACTCTAAATAGGAGATAGTCAATGTCGTTACCTTATCAAACATTTTCTCCACCTCTTTTGAAATATTCGGAGGTGTGGGAGTCTGATTGTGACAATAGGTATAGAAGCCATAATATATCTCACAACACGGCGTTATTTCCGCTTGACATACATTTTTGATTAACTCTATCATATTGATTGCTTCTTCATACTCACCAATAATAACCTGCCGAAATGCTAAATAACGAATGATTTCGCTTTTGTCCAGTATAGATAATTGTCCATATTTTGTGGATTTTTGGGAAATGTTTTTTAACCGCTTATATACATCCTTATAATTGCCTATATCTAATTTGCACGCAGCTTGAGTTAAAATACTTTCTTGCTTTGCAGCTAATCGAATAGCTGAAATATAAAATGTCACAACGATATATGCCAAATACAGAATGACAAACAAGGTGATATTTGCTTTTTCCCAATCAATCGAATAAATGGTTAATATGCCCAACACAAAACTAAGTGTCGTTTCCGAAAGGCTTTTGCTACTAACATAGATTCCAATAGAAATTATGAGAATTAGCAATCCTAATAAATATGTAGTTGACCACCCTGCGGACAAATAACTGCGAATACCCAAATCAATCAAGTAAACTACAACCAAAAATAGAACCGGCATTTTTTTGAAAAGGGTTTGAGTTACTGCTTTGAGCGCTGTAAGTGCCTCAAAAAGGCTCTTGCTCTTTTTCATTTATTCCCCTCCTTTTTAGGGAAATTATCCATCAAAATCATAAAAACCTCCGGCCCAGTTATGCCATATTTATTTCCAATATTCCATAAATCCTTTTGAAGAATTTCATATGACAAATCAAACGGTATATCTCCAAGTTTTTTTAGCATTATTCTGCAATCCATCAGGACTAACTCTTTTTGTGATTTATTCATAATACCAACACCTCCTCATATTACGATTTATTATATAGCATGAAACCTTCAGAAACAATATTTCTTGACAAGATTTACTAACCGTCTGCAACATTGTTGCCCCTGCGCTCGCATGGTAAAATATAGGTAGGAAGATAGAAAGGGGCTAAAGATATGAGACTGATATTAAAATTGATTGCTGCGCCGTTTATCGTTTTGCTGACCGTCCTTGTTGCCGTTTTGCTGTTCCTGTTCTCGGTGTCCTCCTTCCTCCTGACTGCGGCCTCGGTTATTATGGCCCTGTTGGGCGTGGGGCTGTTCTTCATCAGTTACCCGGTGGGCGGCGTCGTTTATCTGGGAATTGCGTTCCTGCTTTCGCCCTTCGGCTTGCAGGCGGTGGCGGGCGCTGTTATTACAGGGCTGAACAGCTTAAACCTGTCTCTGCGGCAATTCATCACAAGCTGATCGCTTCGGGCCAAGTTGTCCCGAAGTAATACAGACGGCGGCCTTGCATGGCCGCCGTTTTCTATGAAGGGAGGGATTTTCTCTGGCAACAACTACCTTGCTGCAACGCCACGCCAACGAAGGAGAAAGTATAGCCGAGGCTATTCGTGATTGTCTGGACTATGGGAAAAATCCTGAAAAGACGGAGGACGGGAAATACATATCTTCCTATGAGTGCGACCCGGCCACGGTAGCCGCTGAGTTTCTTTTGGCAAAGGCCAGCTACAAGGCCATGACAGGCCGGGAACAAAAGAAGGGTTCTGATGTGCTATGCTATCAGATCCGTCAATCCTTCTATCCCGGAGAGATTACGCCAGAAGAAGCAAATCGGATAAGCTATGAGCTGGCTATGCGCTGGACGAAGGGCCGACACGCTTTCATTGTTACGACCCACACGGACAAGCAGCATATCCACTCACACATTTACTACAATTCTACTACCCTTGACTGTACCCGGAAGTTTCGCAACTTCTGGGGCTCGTCCTTCGCCCTGCGGCGGCTCTCTGACCGCCTGTGTCTGGAAAACGGATTGTCTATCGTGGAAAATCCGAAGCCCCGAAGCAAGGGCAAGTTTCGGAATTACGGGGAATGGCTGGCCGGACAGAAAAGGCCGCTGACCTATCAAGACAGACTGCGGGCCGCCATTGATACCGCCCTTGCCAAGAGGCCCGCCGACTTCCCGAAATTTCTCTCCCTGATGGAGCAGGCAGGCTATGAGGTCAAACAGCGTCGTGGAGCGGTCAGCTTTCGGGCTCCCGGTCAGGAGCGGTTTACCCGCCTACGCTCTGATACCCTCGGGGAAGGTTACAGCGAAGCGGACATACGGGCCGCCTTGTCAGGCTCCCGCCAACGGCCCGGTCAGCCTCGCCCAAAAATCAGTCTGGCTATTGACATTCAATCCCGGCTCCAAGGAAAAGGCCCCGGTTATGAGCGATGGGCCAAGGTGTTCAATCTCAAACAAATGGCCGCCGCCCTTGCCTATTTGCAGGACAACGGCCTAACGGATTATGAGCAGTTGGAGCAGAAGGCCACAGCGGCCACAGAGCATTTTCACAAGCTGTCTGACCAAATCAAAAGCACCGAAGCGGCCCTCCATACCAATATGGAATTGAAGGCGGCAACGGTGCAGTATGCCAAGACTCGGCCTATCTTTGAGAAGTACAAGGCCAGCAAATACAGTAAGAAGTTTCTTGCGGAGCATGAGGCGGATATTGAACTTTACCGGGCAGCCTGCGCCGACTTCAAAGCCATCCTCGGCGGAGCCAAGCTCCCCAAGATGGACACGCTCAAAGAGGAAGGCCGCAAGCTCTCAGAGCAGAAAAAGAAGCTCTACGCCGAGTACCGCAAAGCTAAGGCGGATATGCAGGAGGTCACGACCATCAAGGCCAACATTGACTATCTGCTGGGCTACTCGGAGCCGGGCAGAAAGAAGGAACAGGAGCGTTAGGGACTGTGACGCATAAGGAGCAAAGCGACGCTGACACTTCGGGTCAACTTGGCCCGAAGCGCCGGGTTTGGGGAGGCTCCCCAACAAGCAGATTTTCACAGACGGGCCGCAAGGCCGGGCTTGTGAAAATAGCTTCTGTGGCCACAGAAGCATTGCTTGCCACTTAGCAGCGCCCCGGAAAAGCCCCCTAAAAATGAGAAAAACGAAGGCCCTCTTACTTGACCTCCGTTTCTCTGGCTTTTTGTAGTCCCTCTGCTGTGGCCTCCATGACCGTCAATTCCTTTTCGTCCATTGTATTGAGCAGCCTGTCAATATGCTGGCGGCAGTCGTTTTCGCTGTTCTGCCTGTCAGGATAGAAAAACTGGTCTACGGAAATATCCAACAGGGTGACGATTTGGTAAAAGATGTTCAGACTCGGATGCTGGCCCCGGTTCTCAAAATACATGATGGAACGAGGGGTACGGTCTACGAGCTGTGCAAGGTATTCCTGCGTCCAGCCTTTCGCCTCTCTCTTGCGCTTGATCTCCCGGCCCAATGCGTGGAAGTCAAGCCGTCGTTCGTCTTGGTACATTCTCATATCACCCCTATATTATTTTACATTTCGGGTTAGATTATGAGAACGAAATATTATTTTATTTCAAAGTAGTATTTTATTTCATCATCTTATTGGCTTTGTAATTGCAACCTACTGTACTTGCCTATATAATAGGCATAAGGTCTAAGCAAATCCATTGAAAGGAATGATATTATGAGATTATATAGATTGTTACATTTAATGAACATCCTTGTAAATAATGAAAAGACCACAATAAAGTATTTGTCAGAAAAATTAGAGGTATCCAGACGCACCATATACCGTGATTTAGAGGACATTTCAATGGCTGGTTTTCCCATTGTCTCAACTCCGGGATATGGTGGAGGTATAAGTATAGTAGAGGGGTATAGGTTCGACAAAAATCTACTATCGTCAGAGGATTGGGAGCAAATTTTAATTGGGCTCAATGCAATTAAGACGATGGGCGATAATGAAAAGATTGAATATTTGATTGGGAGAATTGCACCTAAAGATATTCAGACTATAAATGAACAAAGTGATATAATGATTGATTTGTCTCAATGGTATGATGATGATGCACAAGAGTTATTTGTAGATATTCGTAGTGCCATCAACAACAGGCAGTTACTTTCTATTGATTACCAAACAAAATCATCATCGACGCATAGGGAAATTGAGCCTTACAAATTGATTTTCAAAGAACGGGATTGGTATTTGTACGCATTTTGTCGGTTGAGAAATGAGTTCCGACTATTCAAAGTTAATCGCATTTCTTCGTATAAATTGATAAATACTTACTTTATTCCACAAAAGATAACCCTCCCATCCTTTGAAGGATTGGTAGAAAGGCAAATCTTTCAAAAGGCGGCAAAAAACAAGTACCAAGTAATACTTGAGTTTGATCTTCAAGACAAAGAATTTTTAATACAAACTTTGGGAGCTCTCAACTTCAAAACAACAGAAAACAAAGGTGTTATTGATTTCCAAACGACCAACATCGAATATACGGCAAACCTAATACTTAGCTTACAAGATAAAGTAAGAGTAATAAGTCCACCAGAGCTATACGAGAGAGTTTTATCAACTATATGCAAAATGAAAATGTTATATGAAAGGTGACATACTGATGGCACCTTCCTTGCACTATGATATAGGCAAAGGAGGGGAAAGCCTAATGAAAATGCCTATGAAAATTGATACTGAAATGTTTGCTCCGTGCGGCATGAACTGCATGGTTTGCTATAAGCACTGTTATACTAAGAAAACAAAACAACCTTGCGGAGGATGTATGGTTGAAAGTAAAGGTAAGCCAGAACATTGCCGTAAGTGCAAAATTAAGGACTGCGTTCAATCTAAAGGAATAACATACTGCTATGAATGTAATGAGTTTCCTTGCAAACTAATAAAAAACCTTGAAAGAAGTTATAAAAAGCGGTATGGCGTAAGTCTGGTAGAAAATAGTCAGATTGTTAAAGAAAATGATATTCCATTTCTACTGAAAATTCATAGCGAAAAATATTGTTGTCCTAAATGTGGAGGTACTATCTCTATACATGATAAAGTGTGTAGTGATTGCCAGAAGCCCATATAGCTAAACAATACCGAAGGAACGGAAATAAAAAAAACCGTTGTTTCGGCGGCTGGGTATCTGTGCGCCTAAACAAAATACAAGTAGCCTTACGGCGGTTTTGAAATTTCAAGCCGCCGTTTTCTTTTCAAAAATGGAAATACGGAGGGTGTATTAAAGTTACCCTTTTTTAAGGATACGGCGGTGTCCGGGAGGTATTGCCGTGTCCTTATTTATTTTTCACAGTCCCCATGACCTTTACCAGCTAAAAAAAGCGTAGCTCCCCCTCCGGGACAGTCTGGCTACGAAGGTACAATATATCAGTACTATGTAGATAATATTATTTCGCTCGTCCGAGTGGCTTCATGCCGCCCGGGCGTTTTTCTTTTCTCATGGGGCCGCCTCGGGCCAACTTGGCCCGAAGTCCGGCCCCGGTGCCGCTCCCCGCCGCTCTCCGTTTCGGTCACTCGTCACTCCCCAACACCGAAATGGAGGTACCCAATGAAGGAAATCAATTTGCGGGATTTTTACCCGTGGTATATGGAAGATGTGATGGTTGAGGTCACGGAGGAAGTTGCGGAAGAACTGCTGGCGGGCCAGAGGTACATCAAGGCCAGCCGCCGCCGTGTCTACCGCAACAAGGCGCACTACTCGCTGGACGCCGAGGACGGTATCGAGTATTCCGCTTGCTTCTCTAACCCCTCCCCGCAAGAGCTGATCGAGCGCATGGAACGCTTTGAACATATCTGCCATGCGCTGAATAGTCTGCCTGACGCACAGGGCCAGCGGGTGTTTGAGCACTATCTGCTGAACCACTCGGTCAAAGCGATTGCTGCCGCCGAAGGTGTGACGGAAAGGGCCATCAACGCCGCCATCCAGCGTGGCTTGGAGAACATGAAAAAATATTTGGAAAAAGTTCTGTGAGCCTATTCCTTTTCCCATTCTAACTGACACGGTTAATGAGAGGATGAACCTTCCTCACACAACTGAATAGCGGGGAACTCGGAGTGCCTGGCAAGGAGCCAAGCAACAGGTACGCCAAGACTTTTCCATAAGGAAAACGAGCGACAACTACTCATGCCGCAGGTGGGAACAAGCCATCTCCACGGCCACGATCTGCAACGGGCCGCAAGGAATAAGTTGGCAACTTATTCGCTCCGATTTGCCGCACAATCCAGCGGGGACGCTGACGGAAAAAACAGTTGTCTTGTGACAGGCCAAACATATAGCGTCAGCGTCCCCAGCTTTATAGGAAAGAAGGTCTTGACCATGAATGAGGAATGGAGCAACGACGCCTGCCGTGGCTATGTTATCAAAGCCATGGAAAACTGTGGGTTCCATGCAAAGGACATTCATCAGGTGCTCGTTGAGCTTTATGAAGTCTTTGACTTCTGCGCTGTTGAGGAGGCGGCGCACTACTACGAAAATTGGCAATACTGACCTCGGGCCAAGTTGGCCCGAGGTGTGGAGAAGAACGAAAGGACAGCACTCTTTGCCGGGTACTGTCCTTTCGCTTTTCCCCACTGGGACAATGCGGGAAATGCTGGCAGTCAACCAACTACGCAAAGGAGGCTTCAATGGTACAATCCGTTACTTATCAGAGTGAAACCAAAACCGTCCATTTTCAGGGGAAAAGCATTGTGCTGGAAAGTCTTACGCCGGTACTCTCTCCGAAGGAAAAGGAAAAGCGGAAAAAGGAGATTGAACGCTGTCTTTATGAGGTGTTCAGCAAGTACAGAAGGGCCAGCGATACCCCGGCCTGACCATCGACAACATTGTCCTTCGGGGCTATCAATGGTATAATATACTTGTAGGTTGGTAGCTCCATTCCACAGGAAAGGAGCCCAACATGAATATCAGAGAAGATGTAATTTATGCAAGACAATCCGTAGACCGCAAGGACAGTATCAGCATTGAGAGCCAGATTGATTTCTGCAAGTATGAGTTGAAAGGCGGCAGTTGCCGGGTTTTCAAAGACAAGGGTTATTCCGGCAAGAATACCGACAGGCCCGAGTTTCAAAAGCTCCTTGGTGAGATACGCAAGGGCAAGGTTCGCCGGGTCGTTGTCTACAAACTGGACAGAATAAGCCGCTCCATTTTGGACTTTGCGAATATGATGGAGCTATTTCAGGAATACGATGTGGAGTTTGTTTCTTCCACAGAGAAGTTCGATACCTCGACTCCCATGGGCCGGGCCATGCTGAATATCTGTATCGTATTCGCCCAGCTTGAACGGGAAACAA
>OHYB01000647.1_pt1 | contig 16078 bp, 10 predicted proteins | sample 1580181 | NCBI WGS metagenome assembly OHYB01 (sample SAMEA3882510, study PRJEB24775) | human gut metagenome | biome: human-associated habitat; feature: intestine environment; material: feces | place: Netherlands | collected 2009/2010
GCCGACGTGACGGTTGTTCTCTTGAATTTCTTTTCCATTTTTTATATTTTAAGCAATTATATCCTACACTATCGGGTATCAGATAATACCACTCACGCCCGGCAGAAACAAGCAAGCTTGCCTCTGCTCTCGCTTAATCGTGGTTTTCGTAGATACAAAGTTACTACAAAAAAGTGAAATGCGGAAAGATATAGTGATAGAATTGAGTTACAAGGGTTTTGGTTGAAGTGGCGATAATCCGTGAAGCCATTACAATCCCTGCCGAAGCCAAATCCTGACGCCGCTACGTTACTTGTTCGTAACCATGCCCGAAAATGCGACAAACGGGTACGAATAGCGAAACAAGGCTCTAAGGAATAGTGAGTTATCCATAACTCATGCGAAAAATCAGGTTACGGAAAAAGATTGCGCCGTTCCTCCCCGTTTTGCGTACCAACACCGGACTCTTCACCAACTAATTTTGAAACCCAAAAATTAAGGACAATGAAGAGTACATTTTCAGTAATCTACTACCTCAAGCGTCAGGTAGTGAAAAAGGACGGGACAGTTCCCGTCATGGGACGCATCACGGTGGACGGCAGCCAGACACAGTTCAGCTGCAAACTGACTGTCGATCCGAAACTGTGGGACACCAAAGGTGGACGTGTCACGGGCAGAAGCACGGCGGCACTCGAAACGAACCGTATGCTTGACAAGATGCGGGTACGCATCAACAGGCATTATCAGGAAATCATGGAGCGTGACAACTTCGTCACGGCGGAGAAGGTGAAGAACGCCTTTCTCGGACTGGAACACCGCTACCACACGCTGATGCAGGTGTTCCGCCAGCACAACGAGGACTACGAGAAGCAGGTGGAGGCAGGCATGAAAGCCAAAGGCACGCTGCTGAAGTACCGCACCGTTTACAAGCACATGCAAGAGTTCCTCGACATCCGCTACCATGTGAAGGACATCGCCCTAAAAGAGCTTACCCCGGCTTTCATCTCCGACTTCGAGATGTTCCTGCGCACGGACAAGCACTGCTGCACCAATACCGTGTGGCTGTACGTCTGCCCGTTACGGACGATGGTATTCATCGCCATCAACAACGAGTGGCTGACGCGCGACCCGTTCCGCGAGTATGAAATCAAGAAGGAGGAAACAACACGCAGTTTCCTGACCAAAGATGAGATCCGCCTGCTGATGGAGGGGAAACTGAAAAACGCCAAACAGGAATTGTACCGCGACCTCTACCTGTTCTGCGCCTTCACGGGGCTGTCGTTCGCGGATATGCGCAACCTTACGGAAGAGAATATCCGCACCTACTTCGACGAACACGAGTGGATAAACATCAACCGCCAGAAAACGGGCGTGGTGTCCAACATCCGCCTGCTCGACATCGCCAACCGCATAATCGGCAAATACCGGGGACTGTGCGGGGACGGCAGGATATTTCCCGTTCCGCATTATAACACGTGCCTTGCCGGTATCCGTGCCGTCGCCAAGCGTTGCGGCATCACCAAGCATATCACGTGGCATCAGAGCCGCCACACGGCAGCCACGACGATATTCCTCTCCAACGGTGTTCCCATCGAAACGGTCAGCTCCATGCTCGGACACAAGAGCATAAAGACGACGCAGATTTACGCAAAGATAACCAAAGAGAAGCTCAATCAGGACATGGAGAACCTTGCCGCAAGATTGAACGGCGTCGAGGAATTTGCAGGTTGCACCATCTAAAAAGAAAAGCCATGAAACGTGACACAATCATCATCGAGGACAAGGCAGTCAGCGTAACCGGTAACGACGTGTGGATGACCGCCACCGAAATAGCCGGATTGTTCCATACGACCGTCCCGGCAGTGAACGCCGCCATCAGAGCCGTCCGCAAGTCGGACGTGCTGAACGACTACGAGGTGTGCCGCTACATGCAGCTTGAAAACGGGCTGCACGCGGACGTGTACGCCCTTGAAATCATCATCCCGGTCGCTTTCAGGGTGAATACCTACAACACCCACCTGTTCCGCACATGGCTGGTGGGAAAGGCACTCTCACAAGAGAAACGGCAGACATACGTGATGTTCATACAGAACGGAAAAGCCGGGTATTGCTGATTGCACATACCCCATAAGACAAGTAAACGGGTAGCACCACAAAAGGTGTCACCCGTTTACTTTTTCATGAAACCGCCTCACTCCAGCGGCTTGCGGTAGTTCGCTTCCAGTACCCCGCGCAGCCCCGTTTCCGGGTAAAGCACCTTCCCTCCCAAAAGTATGAAGGGCAACACGCGGTTGTTGCGGTATTCCTGCAAGGTGCGCCGGCTCACACGGAGCAGTTCCGACACCTCGCCGTCCGTCAGGTAACGTTCCCCGTCCAGCGGAGGACGGTAGCTTTCCAGAAATGCGGACAGCCATTTCGAGCCTTTGCGCATATCCTGCACCACAGAGGCTATCGGCTCGTCTTCCATCGTAAAAACATCGTTGTTCTCGTTCATCATAACTTCGGATTCAGTGGGTGAATAAATCAAATCATCTGCCGTGCGGATAGAGCGTGCCGACAAGCGGTATCAGCCGCTTCACCTCCTCTGGCTTGTAATAGAACCTGCGGTTTATCTGCGAGTAGCCGATAAGCCGCCTGTCACGCAGCGTCTGCAACGTGCGCGGGCTTATTCTCAACTGCCCGCAGACCTCCTCGCCCGTGAGCCATCTTTCCATGCGCCCCGTGTCGCTTTTGCGCCTCAGGGCGGCGACCTTCTCCGAGAGTGCGCCGAATGCCGCCACCATCATCTCGAAAGTCTTTTTCTCGATAGATACTATTTCCATATTCATGTCATTTAGAGTTTGCCGCAAAGGTAACGAAACGGCATACAAGACGTATCGTTTTCCGCTGAAAGGCTGCCTGTTGCGCCGTTTGACCGGGTTACGGAGCCATCTTCCGCAAAAATCTTACGTGAGTCACGTAGTGAGTTGTTAAAGCCCCTTTTGTTTATTGCCGAATTTTGTCGCAGAAACAAAAAGAAAGGACTGAACATGAAAGTGATAACAATGGAAAGTTCCGCCTACAAGGAGATGATGGCGCAGATTGCGAACATCGCAGGGTACATCCGCGAGGCAAGGGACGAGAAGAAACGGAAGCGGGAAACCGAAGACAAGCTGCTTGACACGGCACAGGCGGCGAAGATGCTCAACGTGAGCAAGCGCACCATGCAGCGTATGCGCACCGACCACCGTATCGAGTATGTGGTGGTACGCGGAAGCTGCCGCTACCGCCTTTCCGAGATACTGCGGCTATTGGAGGACAACACAGTAAGGAACGAGGAAGGGACAATAGACACCCTGTTCCACAACCACACGCTGCGCACGGGCGGCAAACCAAAAGGAAGGAGGACATAGGTCATGGAACTGCTCACACGAAACAACTTCGAGGGCTGGATGCAGAAGCTGATGGAACGGCTCGACCGTCAGGACGAACTGCTGCTGGCGATGAAGGCTGAGGGGAAACAGCCCACTATCACGGAAAGCATCCGCCTTTTCGACAATCAGGATTTGTGCATGTTGCTCCAGATAAGCAAACGCACCCTCCAACGCTACCGCAGCGTAGGCGCATTGCCCTACAAGACGCTGGGCAAGAAGACCTATTACAGCGAGGAGGACGTGCTGACATTCCTTTCCAACCATATCAAGGACTTCAAAAAGGAAGATATAGCCTTCTACAAGGCTCGTATCCATAATTTCTTTCATAAATAACCCATTAAAACATTTTTCAGATGGCAAAGAAAAAAGACGAAAAGGACGTGCTGGTAGTCCGTGACGAGAAGACAGGCGAGATCAGCGTGGTAGCCGGGCTGAACGCGGACGGCACACCCAAGCGCACCCCCGCAAAAGCGGAGAACGCGCAGAGTTTCCTGCAATTCGACCGACATGGCGACGTGCTGGACAACTTCTTCAAGAACTTCTTCCGGCAGTGCAAGGAACCCAGCCGCTTCGGTTTCTACCGCATTGCGGCAGACCAAGCTGAAAATCTCTTAGAGGTGATGAAGCAACTGCTGAAAGACCCCGAAGCGAACAAGGAGCTGCTCGCCCCTCACAAGGTGGACACCTCCGACTATGAGAAGAAGGTGCAGGAAGAGATGGCAGCACAACAGACAGAGAAACAAGAACCTCAAAAACAGGAGAACATGGAACAACGGAAAGAACAGCAACAGGACAAATCCGAACAGATGCAGGGCAAACGTGGCTACCAGCCCATCGACGAGAGTAAAATCAACTGGCAGGAGCTGGAGGACAGATGGGGCGTAAAGCGGGACAACCTTGAAAAGTCCGGCGACCTTACGAAGATGCTCAACTATGGCAAGTCCGACTTGGTAAAGGTCAAACCGACCTTCGGCGGCGAATCATTCGAGCTGGACGCCCGCCTCTCCTTCAAGAAGGACGGTGAGGGAAACATCAGCCTCGTGCCGCACTTCATCCGCAAGGAGCAGAAGCTGGATGAGTACAAGGAACACAAATTCTCCGACAATGACCGGAAGAACCTCCGCGAAACGGGCAATCTCGGTAGGGTCGTGGACATTGTGGACAGGGAAACGGGCGAGATCATCCCCTCCTACATCAGCATCGACCGCAAGACGAATGAAATCACGGACATTCCGGCAAGCAGGGTGCGCATCCCGGAGCGCATCGGCAAGACGGAAATCACCACGCAGGAGCGGGACATGCTCCGCGCCGGACTGCCCGTACGCGACAAGCTCATCGAGCGCAACGACGGCAGAAAGTTCGTCACCACCCTGCAAGTGAACGTGGAGCAGCGCGGCGTGGAGTTCGTGCCGGGAACCGGCAAGTCGCCCCGTACCGCACAGACACAGGAAACCAAAGGCGACACATCGAAAAGTCAGGCGCAGGGCGGGGAAAATGCCGCACAGACCAAGAAGGAGCAACGCCGCAACACGTGGACGAACGAGGACGGCAGCATCCGCCCCATCAGCAAATGGAGCGGCGTGAGCTTCACCGACCAGCAGAAAGCCGACTATGTGGCGGGCAAAGCCGTGAAGCTGGAGAACGTGACCGACAAGCAGGGCTTCCATGCCACGATGTATATCAAGTTCAACCCGGAGAAGGGACGCCCGTACCGCTACGACACGAACCCTGACAATGCACAGCAGGTTGCTCCGTCCAACGAGAGCCGCACGCAGGTGGCGGTGAACAACGATGGCAAGACCAACGAGGCTACAAAGAATCTGAGAGAGCCGTTGCAGAAAGGTCAGACCAACCCGAAGGACGCCCGCCAGCAACAGCAGCAGGAGAAGCCGCAGAAGAAAACGGGCAAGGGCATGAAAATGTAATCCCGTGTCCGCCACTGAATCCAAAATAAAATCCAAAGTATCAACAAAAAAGAAGAAGACATGAAGACAATCATTGCAGAAAAGCCCTCCGTGGCACGTGAAATCGCCCGCATCGTGGGCGCGACAAAGAGAGAGGAAGGATATTTCGAGGGAGGCGGTTATGCCGTGACATGGGCATTCGGACACCTCGTTCAGCTTGCCATGCCCGACGGCTACGGCGTGCGCGGATTTGTCCGTGACAACCTCCCGATTATTCCCGACACATTCACGCTCGTCCCCCGTCAGGTCAGGACGGAGAAAGGTTACAAGCCCGACAGCGGCGTGGTGTCGCAGATAAAAGTCATCAAAAGACTGTTCGACACAAGCGAACATATCATCGTGGCGACCGATGCCGGACGCGAGGGAGAGCTTATCTTCCGCTACCTCTACCACTATACGGGTTGCACCACTCCTTTCGTGCGCCTGTGGATCAGCTCTCTCACCGACAAAGCTATCCGCGAGGGACTGCGGAAACTCGAAGACGGCAGCAAATACGACAACCTCTACCTCGCCGCCAAAGCGCGGAGCGAATCCGACTGGCTCGTGGGCATCAACGGCACACAGGCGTTATCCATCGCCGCCGGACACGGCACGTATTCCGTGGGGCGGGTGCAGACACCAACGTTGGCTATGGTATGTGAACGCTACTGGGAGAACCGCCGCTTTACGTCCGAAGCATTCTGGCAGCTCCATATCGCAACGGACGGTTGCGACGGCGAAGTCGTGAAATTCTCATCCTCCGAGAAATGGAAAGAGAAAGAACCGGCGATGGAACTATATAATAAGGTAAAGGCGGCAGGTTGCGCCACTGTCACGAAAGCCGAGCGCAAGGAGAAGACGGAGGAAACTCCCTTGCTCTACGACCTGACCACGCTCCAGAAAGAAGCCAACGCCAAGCACGGCTTCACGGCGGAACAGACGCTTGAAATCGCGCAGAAACTCTACGAAAAGAAGTTGATAACCTATCCGAGAACGGGAAGCCGCTACATCCCCGAAGACGTGTTTGCCGAAATTCCCAAACTGCTCGCTTTCATCGGCACACAGCCCGAATGGAAAGACAAGGTGCGGGCAAAAGCCGCCCCGACACGCCGCAGCGTGGACGACGGCAAGGTGACAGACCACCATGCCCTGCTCGTCACGGGTGAGAAACCGCTCTTCCTCTCCAAAGAGGACAATACCATCTATCAGATGATTGCCGGGCGCATGGTCGAGGCATTCTCTGAGAAATGCGTCAAGGATGTGACCACTGTCACGGCGGAATGTGCCGGAGTGGAGTTCACCGTGAAAGGCAGCGTCATCAGGCAAGCCGGATGGCGTGCCGTCTATGGCGAGGAAAAAGAGGAAATTACCATCCCCGGCTGGCAGGAAGGCGACACGCTGACACCGAAAGGCTCGTCCATTACCGAAGGAAAGACCAAACCCAAGCCGCTGCATACCGAAGCCACCCTGCTCTCGGCAATGGAAACGGCGGGCAAGGAAATTGAGGACGACGCACTGCGGCAGGCGATGAAGGACTGTGGCATCGGTACTCCCGCCACACGCGCCTCCATCATCGAAACGCTTTTCAAGCGCGGTTACATGGAACGCTGCAAGAAGTCGCTTGTTCCCACCGAAAAAGGACTTGCCCTCAATTCCGTCGTCAAGACGATGCGCATCGCCGATGTTGCCATGACGGGCGAATGGGAAAAGGAGCTGGCGCGTATCGAGCGCGGGGAACTGTCCGACGACACCTTCCGCAAGGAGATAGAGGCGTACACACGTGAGATAACCTCCGAACTGATCTCGTGCGACAAGCTCTTCGGCAGCCGTGACTCCGGCTGCGCGTGTCCCAAGTGTGGCACGGGCAGGATGCGGTTCTACGGCAAGGTGGTACGCTGCGACAACACGGAGTGCGGACTGCCCGTGTTCCGGCTGAAAGCGGGACGCACCCTGTCCGACGATGAAATCAAAGACCTGCTCACCGAAGGGCATACCAAGCTGCTCAAAGGGTTCAAGAGCAAACAGGGCAAGAGTTTCGATGCTGTTGTCGCCTTTGACGGGGAATATAACACGACTTTTGTGTTCCCGGAGGCTAAAAAGGACAAGAAATTTTCAGGACGGAAGAAATAGTATTAACTTTGCCACTTGTTCAGAGTAATGAATTGTTCTTCGATACCGGATTACACTCATACTTTGGATTTAGTGGTGGCACTCGGAGGGATACCGAGTGCCTTTTTCTTCCTTTTTCCAACCGATTATCCCGTTAATTATCAATCCGCTAAATCCAAAGTAATGAACAACAAGAAGAAAAACGAGGGTCAGACCGACTTTTCCTATTACGGTCTGTACCTGCTGGACTATCTCCGCACGAACAAGTTTGAACAGGCTGACGACACCGCTTTCATACGGGAACGGGCCGACCGTGCCGCCGAAACGTATGAGAGGGCACGGCTTGAAGGCTATCCCGCCGATGGTGCGCAGGAACTGGCGATGGACACGCTGCTGCGCGGGCTGCATTATTCCCGTTACGCCATCCTCCGCGAAGTCGTGGAAAACGAGTTTGCCGATGAAGTGCCGGAAGAGAAGCGTGAAGCCTTTGTCCTGAAACTGCTGCCGCTTGTCGGCAACGTGTTCTCCGTCTATGACCTCTCGGATGACAATTTCGCCCTGTCTTCCGATTACGACCTGCTCTACACGGAGCTGACGGGAGCAACCGTCCTTTACTTAGACGAATATGGCGTTTAACCGCAAACAGAAACTGCGGGACAACATCGAGGCGATACGGACGGCATTCATCCTTGACAGGGAAAATAGGACAGCGACAACCGAAGAGCGTGCCATACTTCAAAGGTACTGCGGTTTCGGCGGTCTGAAATGTATCCTCAACCCTGCAAAGGAACTGACGGATGCCGTCCGGTGGGCGAAATCCGACCTCGAACTGTTCGCCCCGACGGTGGAGCTGCACAGGCTTATCCGTGAGAACAGCAAGGACGAAACAGAGTACAAGCGGTTTGTGGATTCGCTGAAAGCGTCCGTGCTGACCGCTTTCTACACCCCCAAAGAGATAACCGACACCATCGCGGACGTGCTGGCAGATTACAGCGTCCGCCCCGCCCGTATGCTCGAACCGTCGGCAGGTGTCGGCGTGTTCGTGGATTCCATGCTGCGGCACAGCCCCAATGCGGATGTGATGGCTTTCGAGAAGGATCTGCTCACGGGTACAATCTTGAGGCATCTCTATCCCGACCAGAAAATGCGCACCTGCGGTTTTGAGAAAATCGAAAGACCGTTCAACAATTATTTCGACTTGGCGGTGTCCAACATTCCGTTCGGTGACATTGCCGTGTTCGACGCGGAGTTTCAGCGGAGCGACTCTTTCGGCAGACGCTCCGCCCAGAAAACCATCCACAACTATTTCTTTCTCAAAGGACTGGATGCCGTGCGTGACGGCGGTATCGTGGCGTTCATCACCTCGCAAGGGGTATTGAATAGCACCAAGACCTCCGTGCGTAACGAGCTGTTCAGTCAGGCCAATCTGGTATCCGCGATACGCCTGCCCAACAACCTGTTCACGGACAACGCGGGCACGGAGGTGGGCAGTGACCTGATTGTCCTGCAAAAGAACCTCAGCAAGAAGGAAATGTCGCAGGACGAGCGGCTGATGACCGTGATACAGACGGACACGAAAACCGCCCTGACCGACAACGCCTATTTCATCCACCACCCGGAACGCATCGTGCATACGATGGCGAAACTTGACACAGACCCCTACGGGAAGCCCGCTATGGTTTATCTGCACGAGGGCAAGGCAGCAGGCATCGCCGGGGATTTGCGCCGTATGCTCGACGAGGATTTCCATTACAGGCTTGCCATGCGCTTGTATTCGGGTTCAATCCGGCAGGCAGGAACGGAAGAAAAAGTTGCCGTTCAAAATAAAGTAGAGCGTCCTGCCATAAAATTGGAAACAGTATCCTCGGCGCAGACGGTGGAAACTCCGACAGAAAAGCCGCAACCCGCAGATGAAAAGCCGGAGATAGAACCGCGCCCGCAATATTCCGCAGGCGTGCAGCTCACCCTGCTTGACCTCTGGGGGATGACGGAAGAGGTCAGCCAACCGAAAACCTCCAAAAAGAAAAAGACGGTGAAAAAGGCAGTTACGGCAAAGTCCACTCCGCCCAAACCGAAAGTCACGGTTACACCGACAGCTCCAACTGCAAAACCCGCAATGGAGAATAAGGAGGTGAAAGCGGAGAACACCGCCAAGCCTGCCGACCCGGACGACATCTATGCCACACTGGACTGGGATACCAATCCTCCCATCAACGGTTTCTATGAAATGATGATGGGTTTGACGCCGGAACGCAGGAAGGAACTTCGGGAGCTGGCAAGACAGCATAACGAGAAACAAGCGGCGGCGGAAAAGACGGAAGTGAAAGCCGTGCCGGAAACTTCCCGTGAGCAGCCACGACAGGAGGAAACACAGCCGGAGGCAGTCGCCGCACCTGCCGTTACAGATACCCCATCGGAAGCGGTGGGGACTTTCCTTTTCCCCGACATCGAAGCGGAAAAGCCGAAGGAGGAAGTCGTGGACCTTTCTCCGCGTGCCTACCACCGCACGCCGGAGATGCACCTGCGCGAAGGGTCGCTGGTGGCTGACCGGGGGCGTCATAACATCGGCTACCTGAAAGACATCACGCCATACGGGGCGACATTCCAGCCGCTCGACCTGAAAGGATACCAGAAGGAAAAGGCGTTGTTGTATGTGTCGCTGCGTGACGCCTACGAGCGTCTGTACCGTTATGAATCGCTCCGGCGCGAGGCAAATGTTCCGTGGCGAGAGCATCTGAATACCTGTTACGATGAGTTTGTCATGCGCTACGGCAACCTCAACGCCAAGCAGAACGTGAAGTTAGTGATGATGGATGCGGGCGGGCGCGACATCCTTTCGCTGGAACGGATGGAAAACGGAAAGTTCGTCAAGGCGGACATCTTCGAGCATCCTGTTTCCTTCGCGGTGGAGAGCCATGCCAACGTAGGCTCTCCCGAAGAAGCCCTGTCTGCGTCGCTCAACAAATATGGTACGGTCAATCTCGACTATATGCGGGAGATAACCGACAGCACGGCGGAGGATTTGCTCACTGCCCTGCAAGGGCGCATCTACTACAATCCGCTCGTGACCGGTTACGAAATCAAAGACCGTTTCATCGCCGGAAATGTCATAGAGAAAGCGGAACGCATAGAGGCATGGATGGGTGACAATCCCGAAAATGAGCGTATGCCGGAGGTGAAGCAGGCGTTGGAGGCTCTGAAAGATGCCGAGCCGCAGCGCATCGCCTTCGAGGATCTGGACTTCAATTTCGGGGAACGCTGGATTCCGACGGGTGTCTATGCCGCCTACATGAGCCGGCTGTTCGACACGGAGGTGAAAATCGCCTATTCCGCAAGCATGGACGAGTTTTCGGTGGTGTGCGGCTACCGCACCATGAAAATCACGGACGAGTTTCTGGTGAAGGGGTATTACCGGAACTATGACGGTATGCACCTCCTAAAACACGCCCTGCACAACACCTGCCCTGACATGATGAAGTCCATCGGCAAGGACGAGCATGGCAACGACATCAAGATGCGCGACAGCGAGGGAATACAACTCGCCAACGCCAAGATTGACGAGATACGAAACGGCTTCTCCGAATGGCTCGAAGAGCAGTCGCCGCAGTTCAAGGAGCGGCTTGTGACGATGTATAACCGCAAGTTCAACTGTTTCGTGCGCCCGCGCTACGACGGCTCCCATCAGACCTTTCCCGACCTCAACCTGAAAGGGCTGGCAAGCCGGGGTATCAAGAGCGTCTATCCCTCACAGATGGATTGCGTCTGGATGTTGAAACAGAACGGCGGCGGAATTTGCGACCACGAGGTGGGAACCGGTAAGACGCTGATAATGTGCATCGCCGCGCATGAGATGAAGCGTCTGAATTTGGCACACAAGCCGATGATTATCGGGCTGAAAGCCAACGTTGCGGAGATTGCAGCCACCTATCAGGCGGCATATCCCAACGCACGTATTCTGTACGCTTCGGAGAAGGACTTTTCGACCGCCAACCGTGTGCGCTTCTTCAATAATATAAAGAACAACGACTACGATTGCGTCATCATGTCGCACGACCAGTTCGGCAAGATACCGCAGTCGCCGGAATTGCAGCAGCGCATCCTGCAAGCGGAGCTTGACACGGTGGAGGAAAACCTCGAAGTGCTACGGCAGCAGGGAAAGAACGTGTCGCGGGCGATGCTGAAAGGATTGGAGAAGCGCAAGCACAACCTTGAAGCGAAGCTGGAGAAGGTGGAACACGCCATAAAGTCACGCACGGACGACGTGGTGGATTTCAAGCAGATGGGCATCGACCACATCTTCATAGATGAGAGCCACCAGTTCAAGAATCTGACTTTCAACACGCGCCACGACCGTGTTGCGGGATTAGGAAACAGCGAGGGAAGCCAGAAGGCACTTAACATGCTCTTTGCCATACGCACCATACAGGAGCGCACAGGAAAAGACTTGGGTGCGACCTTCCTCTCCGGCACGACTATCAGCAACTCACTGACTGAATTGTACCTGCTGTTCAAGTACCTGCGCCCGAAGGAGCTGGAACGGCAGGACATAAGGTGTTTCGACGCTTGGGCGGCGATATTTGCCAAGAAGACGACGGATTTTGAATTTAACGTGACGAACAATGTGGTCCAGAAGGAGCGTTTCCGCTACTTCATCAAAGTGCCGGAGCTTGCCGCCTTCTATAATGAAATCACGGACTACCGCACGGCGGAGGATGTGGGCGTTGACCGTCCTGCCAAGAACGAGATACTGCACCATATACCGCCCACGCCGGAACAGGAGGACTTCATACAGAAACTGATGCAGTTCGCCAAGACGGGCGATGCCACCTTGTTGGGCAGGCTGCCGCTTTCGGAAACGGAAGAAAAGGCGAAGATGCTCATCGCCACGGACTATGCCCGGAAAATGGCACTCGACATGCGCATGATAGACCCGAATTACGAAGATCATCCCGACAACAAAGCGAGTCACTGTGCCAAGATGATCGCGGAGTATTATCAAAAATACGACGCCCAGAAAGGCACGCAGTTCGTTTTCTCTGATTTGGGGACATACCAGCCGGGCGACGGGTGGAACGTCTATTCGGAAATCAAGCGCAAACTGACGGAGGACTACGGTATACCGCCAAGCGAGGTGCGCTTCATTCAGGAGTGCAAGACCGACAAGGCGCGGAAGGCGGTGATAGACGCCATGAACGCCGGAACGGTGCGCGTGCTGTTCGGCTCCACCTCCATGCTCGGAACGGGTGTGAACGCCCAGAAACGGTGTGTGGCTATCCATCATCTCGATACGCCGTGGCGACCGTCCGACTTGCAACAGCGTGACGGACGCGGAGTTAGGGCAGGTAATGAGATTGCCAAACATTTCGCCGGGAACAACGTGGATGTAATCATCTACGCGGTGGAGAAGTCACTGGACAGCTACAAGTTCAACCTCCTGCACTGCAAGCAGACTTTCATAAGCCAGCTCAAAAGCGGTGCGATGGGTGCGCGTACCATCGACGAGGGGGCAATGGACGAAAAATCGGGCATGAATTTCTCGGAATACATGGCGTTGCTCTCCGGCAATACCGACCTGTTGGACAAGGCGAAACTGGAAAAGCGGATCGCATCGCTCGAAGGGGAACGCAAGTCGTTCAACAAGGGCAAGCGTGATTCGGAGTTCAAGCTGGAGTCAAAGACCGGCGAGTTGCGCAACAACACGGCTTTCATAGATGCCATGACGGAGGACTGGAACCGCTTCCTGTCGGTGGTGCAGACCGACAAGGAGGGCAACCGCCTTAATATAATAAAGGTGGACGGAGTGGATTCCGCCGATGAGAAGGTCATCGGAAAGCGTTTGCAGGAGATAGCCAAGAATGCCACGACCGGAGGGTTGTACACGCAGGTCGGTGAACTTTACGGTTTTCCGATAAAGGTGGTGAGCGAAAGGATACTCAAAGAGGGATTGGAGTTCACCGACAACCGCTTCGTGGTCGAGGGGAACTACAAGTACACCTACAACAACGGGCATCTGGCGATGGCTGACCCGTTGGCCGCCGCCCGCAACTTCCTCAACGCGATGGAGAGGATACCCTCCATCATCGACCAGTACAAGGCGAAGAACGAGGTGCTGGAGATGGAGATACCGCAGTTACAGGAGATAGCGGGTAAGGTGTGGAAGAAGGAGGACGAGCTGAAGCAGTTGAAGTCCGAACTTGCCGCCCTTGACCGAAAAATTCAGCTGGAGCTTGCGCCACCCACGCCCGAAGTCGCAGAAAAGGAGAATGAAGGGCAACAGCTCAAGCCGGAAGCGGAAGATGTGAGGAACAGGCAGGCGCAATATCCCGAAAATGCACCGCCGCAGATACGCAGTCCGGCGGATAGTATCGTTGCCAACCATGTCATAATCGGGCGTCCGGGACTGTATGCCAAGGAGGAAACCCGGTCCAAAGGATTGAAAATATAACCTAAGGAATTTTATCTGAAGTATTAATAAGGGCTATCCCAAAAGGTCTAAAAGTAAATTTTATCCTTTCTGCAAGTATCTATAGGATGGCAACTGCATTTTTTTCTTTTTGGGCAGCCCTTATTAAAATTTATTCTTATTTTAGGTTATATACATTCATGTCCATTTATGTAAAAAATTCCTGCTGACCTTGTTTATGTCTTGTCAGTCACCATTTGCAAAACCATATTTGACCCTCAAAGAGGCTGAATTTGATAAGTAACTTGCTACATACTCATAATAAGGAGCTAAATAGAACACGAATGGGAAATACACAAATGCTAAACTAAAGAAGATATTGGCCAAAATAAACGCTATACCGAGAGAGAAACTTGATTTTTCAACTTCCTAAAACGGTGTTGTTCAAACATTTCTACTTATTTGTACTTGCCAGTTGAACCTACGCTTCCCTAATAAAATGTCTATGGTAAAAAGTTAAAAAATCCTCCCACTTTTGTTAGATATATTTTTTTGTGTAATTTTGTAATCGTTATGCGGCAGTAATAATATACATATTAATACGAGTTAGTAATCCTGTAGTTCTCATATGCTACGAGGAGGTATTAAAAGGTGCGTTTCGACAATGCATCTACTGTAGTATATTATTGCTTAATCCAAATGAATATTATAAATTTAGGAATTCTTGCTCACATTGATGCAGGAAAAACTTCCGTAACCGAGAATCTGCTGTTTGCCAGTGGAGCAACGGAAAAGTGCGGCCGTGTGGATAATGGTGACACCATAACGGACTCTATGGATATAGAGAAACGTAGAGGAATTACTGTCCGGGCTTCTACGACATCTATTATCTGGAATGGAGTGAAATGCAATATCATTGACACTCCGGGACACATGGATTTTATTGCGGAAGTGGAGCGGACATTCAAAATGCTTGATGGAGCAGTCCTCATCTTATCCGCAAAGGAAGGCATACAAGCGCAGACAAAGTTGCTGTTCAGTACTTTACAAAAGCTGCAAATCCCGACAATTATATTTATCAATAAGATTGACCGTGCCGGTGTGAATTTGGAGCGTTTGTATATGGATATAAAAACAAATCTGTCGCAAGATGTCCTGTTTATGCAAACTGTTGTCGATGGATCGGTTTATCCGATTTGCTCCCAAACATATATAAAGGAAGAATACAAAGAATTTGTATGCAACCATGACGACGATATATTAGAACGATATTTGGCGGATAGCGAAATTTCACCGGCTGATTATTGGAATACGATAATCGCTCTTGTGGCAAAAGCCAAAGTCTATCCGGTGCTACATGGATCAGCAATGTTCAATATCGGTATCAATGAGTTGTTGGACGCCATCTCTTCTTTTATACTTCCTCCGGCATCAGTCTCAAACAGACTTTCAGCTTATCTCTATAAGATAGAGCATGACCCCAAAGGGCATAAAAGAAGTTTTCTTAAAATAATTGACGGAAGTCTGAGACTTCGAGACGTTGTAAGAATCAACGATTCGGAAAAATTCATCAAGATTAAAAATCTAAAGACTATTTATCAGGGCAGAGAGATAAATGTTGATGAAGTGGGTGCCAATGATATCGCGATTGTAGAAGATATAGAAGATTTTCGAATCGGAGATTATTTAGGTGCTAAACCTTGTTTGATTCAAGGATTATCTCATCAGCATCCCGCTCTCAAATCCTCCGTCCGGCCAAATAAGCCCGAAGAGAGAAGCAAGGTGATATCCGCTCTGAATACATTGTGGATTGAAGACCCGTCTTTGTCCTTTTCCATAAACTCATATAGTGATGAATTGGAAATCTCGTTATATGGTTTGACCCAAAAGGAAATCATACAGACATTGCTGGAAGAACGATTTTCCGTAAAGGTCCATTTTGATGAGATCAAGACTATCTACAAAGAACGACCTATAAAAAAGGTCAATAAGATTATTCAGATCGAAGTACCACCCAACCCTTACTGGGCCACAATAGGGCTGACTCTTGAACCCTTACCGTTAGGGGCAGGGTTGCAAATCGAAAGTGACATCTCCTATGGTTATCTGAACCATTCTTTTCAAAATGCCGTTTTTGAAGGGATTCGTATGTCTTGCCAATCTGGTTTACATGGATGGGAAGTGACAGATCTGAAAGTAACTTTTACTCAAGCCGAGTATTATAGCCCGGT
>OHYB01000652.1_pt1 | contig 16001 bp, 14 predicted proteins | sample 1580181 | NCBI WGS metagenome assembly OHYB01 (sample SAMEA3882510, study PRJEB24775) | human gut metagenome | biome: human-associated habitat; feature: intestine environment; material: feces | place: Netherlands | collected 2009/2010
TGCCGCAGCCGCCGGAGCGGTGCTTAAGCCGTCAGGCGGGAATTGTGCGGTGTTGTCTTAATACAAATACCGTTGCGGATGCAGGCCAAGCCGCGCCGGCGCGGGTACGGGGATATGATCGCAACGTTATTGGTTTAGTATACCCGCTGATTGTGAATAAAGCATGGCAAAACACAAAAAACGGTACACACCGCAAAGTGTGTACCGTTTTGAGTTTGCGGAAAAGAGAATTACACCTCTTCCAGTTCCCCGCGGGAGCTGGCTTTCAGGTAGGCGTAGATGAACCCGTCCAGGTCGCCGTCCATGACAGCCTGCACGTTGCCGCTTTCAAAGTTGGTGCGGTGATCCTTGACCAGCGTGTAGGGCATAAAGACGTAGCTGCGGATCTGGTGGCCCCAGGCGATCTCGTTCTGCACGCCCTTGATGTCGTCGATCTTGTCCATGTGCTGCTGCTTTGCGATCTGATACAGCTTTGCCTTCAGCATTTCCATGGCGTAGTCACGGTTCTGGAACTGGCTGCGCTGGGTCTGGCAGCTGACCACGATGCCGGTGGGCTTGTGGATCAGACGGACAGCGGAAGAGGTCTTGTTGATGTGCTGGCCGCCGGCACCGGAGGAACGGTAGACCTGCATCTCAATGTCGGCCGGGTTGATCTCGATGTTGATGTTGTTGTCCAGCTCGGGCATAACTTCCAGGCTGGAGAAGCTGGTCTGGCGGCGGGCCTGAGAGTCGAACGGGCTGACGCGCACCAGGCGGTGGACGCCGTGCTCACTCTTGAGCATGCCGTAGGCGTTGGCGCCCTTGACCATCATCGAGGCGGACTTGATGCCGGCTTCATCGCCGTCCAGCACGTCCAGCACCTCCACGCTATAACCGTGGGCTTCGGCCCAGCGGGTGTACATGCGCATCAGCATTTCGGCCCAGTCCTGGGCCTCGGTGCCGCCAGTGCCGGCGTGGAAGGTCAGGATGGCGTTGCTGTGGTCGTACTCGCCGTTCAGCATCGTCATCAGCTGCAGCTCGTCGATGGATTTTTCCACACCCTCCACGGCTTCCTCGCCCTCAGCGGCCAGGGCCGGATCATTCTCTTCCTCGATCATCTCCAGCAGGGTCTCGGCTTCCTCGTACTGGGTCTTCAGCTTGCCGAAGCGCTCCAGTTTGTTTTTCACTTCGCCCATCTCGCTGATGATCTTCTGGCTGCGGGCCTGGTCATCGTAAAAGCCGGGCAGAGTCATCTGATGCTCCAGCTCGGCCAGACGCTTCTCGCTGGCTTCGATAGAAAGTGCATCGCGCAGGTCATCTACAGAGGTTTTCATCCCCCCGAGTTTTGCTTTTAATTCGTCAATGGTGATCATATCGTTACCCCTCGGTTTTGTCAGGTTGGCATAAAACTACATAATAATAGTATAAACCAAATAAGGGGCGTTGTAAAGAGGGATTTCGGAGGTTGGGCAGGATGGCATAAAAGGCCCTCTCTGAGAGGAGGCTCCCGCGGAGCGGGTGGGGGAGAGAGCCTGGAATAAAGAAGCGGTAAAGAGATCGTCTCTCCCTCCGCCCATTCGGGGCACCTCCCTCGCAGAGGGAGGCATTACGCAGTGTGGTTAGCCACAACTATTAGCAATATCCGCCCCAAAACTGCTAAACTTCATAAAAAGTTCTTTGCATTTATCTTATTGGTGCGGTATAATGTCTTTATGTTACTGGGAGGATAAAATTTCATGGCACGTTACACTGGCAACCACTGTCCTGTTTGTGAACAGGAATTTACGGATAATGACGATATTGTCGTCTGCCCCGATTGCGGCACCCCCTACCACCGGGCCTGCTGGCAGAAGGTCGGCGCCTGCATGCACCAGTCCGAGCATGCGGCCGGGTTTGAATGGAAACCCGAAGTCGGCGCGGGTGCGGCCGAAGCCGCTCATGCGGCGACCTGCCCCAACTGCGGCACCCACAACACCCCCGGCGCGGTGCGGTGCAGCCATTGCGGCTGCCCGCTGCCCAAAGCAGGCGAGGAAGCCTCCGGTGCGGCTCCGCAAAAACCGCAGGATCAGGGCCCCATCTACGCCCGCAACCCCGGCGATGTGAACCCTGGCGGTGCCCCCCGCAATGACCACGCTGCCCCCGGCCCCCACATCGACACCTACTCCTCAGGCCCGGACGGCATCCAGCGGCGGGAGATCGGCCCCGAGGACCCCATCGAGGGCATCAAGGCCAAGGACTGGGCCGCCTTTGTGGGCCGCAGCCCGATGTACTACCTGATGCAGTTTTTCCGCATGAGCGAGACAAAGCAGAAAGTCACCCTTTCGCTTTCGGCGTTTCTGTTTGGCCCGGCCTACCTGTTCTACCGCAAAATGTGGAAGCAGGGCCTGCTGGCCACGCTGGTCATGGTCGTGCTGAGCATCCCCGGCTTTATGTCGATCATTGCCACCTTCAACCCCACCTTCTTCGGCAGCCTGCCGCTTGGCTGGCTGCCCGCCGCCTACACCATCGGCGAGATCGGCATCTGGGCGTTCAAGGTGATTTTGGGCATGTTTGCCGTGTCCTGGTACCACGACAGTAGCAAGGCGCAGATCGAGGAGATCTACATGGCATGCCCCGAGGGCGACGGCCGCACCGAGCTGCTGGTCCAGCGCGGCGGCACCAATTTGCTGGCGGCGCTGCTCTACTTTGGCATCATGTGCCTGCTGCAGGTGGCCATCCTCTACATGGCAGGCCCCAGCGCGATTCAGTATCTTATGACCATGGCGGGTGCATAAACTGCCCGCAGGATGTTGAAAAGTAAGGAAGATAAAAGGTTACAACGCCGGGTACGCACCCCAGCGATAATTTAGGAGGAAACTCATGAAAACAGCTCTGGTTATTATGGCGGCCGGTATCGGCTCCCGTTTCGGCGGCGGCATCAAACAGCTGGCCGCAGTCGGCCCCAACGGCGAGATCATCATGGATTACTCGATCCACGACGCCATCGAAGCTGGCTTTGACAAGATCGTCTTTATCATCCGCCACGATATCGAGGAAGCCTTTAAAGAGGCCATTGGAGACCGCATCGAGAAGATCTGCGCCGACCTGGGTGTCGAGATCGACTATGCGTTTCAGGCACTGGAAAATGTGCCCGAGGGTTACAGTGTGCCCGAGGGTCGCTCCAAACCCTGGGGCACCGGCCAGGCCGTGCTGGCCTGCAAGGGCATCATCAAGGAGCCGTTCGCTGTCATCAACGCCGACGACTACTACGGTAAGGAAGCTTTTGTGCAGCTGCACAGCTTCTTGCAGGGCTACACCCCCGCCGAGCCGGGCAAGCTAAGCATGGCCGGTTTCGTGCTGAAAAACACCCTGAGCGATAACGGCGCTGTCACCCGCGGTATCTGCCAGATGAACGACCAGCATTACCTGACCGGCGTGCTGGAGACCAGCGGCATTGAGAAAACTGCCGAGGGTGCAGCTGCCGGCGGCAAGACCATCGACGTTGAGAGCCTTGTCTCGATGAATATGTGGGGCCTGACGCCTGAGTTCGTCGACCTGCTGGACGCCGGCTTTGTGGAGTTCTTCGAGAAAGCCGCCCCCGCCAACCCGCTGAAAGCCGAGTATCTGTTGCCCATCTACATCGACGAGCTGCTGCACGCCGACAAGGTCAGCGTTAAGGTCCTGCCTACCCACGATAAGTGGTTTGGCGTCACCTATGCTGAGGACAAGCAAATCGTCATTGACAGCTTCGCCAAGCTCGTCGCCGACGGTGTGTACGAAAAAGACCTGTTCAGCGACCTGAAAAAGTAAGCTGTAAATCATACCCCACCCAGCCACTCGGTTAGCCCGGGCGGCTGCTTTTATTGATAAGACGTGGAAAACCGCGTATACTGTGTAGTGGATAAATCGGTGCTTGCGGAGGTAAAAAACATGGTGAAACTTGATAATTTTGTTGATATGATGACGGGACACTTTAATAACAAAGAGCAGTTTGATAAGATGCAGAAGGAAGGAAAAATATATCCTTATGCAGAACACATTAATACAATCTGCAATGGGAAAATTTTGAACCTTCCTAAAGATTTTAACGGTAAATTTGTTGTTGAAGAAAGCTACTATGAGACAAATGGAAAACGCCATGCTTCACCACATCTTTTCCTGATTACAGAGGAAGAAGATGAAATTGTATTGTCTTCTTATGAAATACCTGAAGGAGAGGATAAGAGTACATTTTCATATAGTTCTATGAAAAATGTTGATTATGCTGAATTGAAAAAATCCGAAAAATTTACTCCGGCGATCTACCATGAAAAGGATGGAATCTGGGAAGGCGGCAGTGTAAGCCGGTTCTCACCAGTAATGACATTTAAGCTCTGGGAAAAGTTTTCGGATAGTTGCCTGGAAGTATCTGAAAGCATGGAAGTTAATGGAAAGAAAACTTTTGGATATGACGAACCAATTATTTATAAGCGAGTATAACGCAAGAGCGGAATATAGCGATCAATTCCGGTTTGTAGAGTAAAGCGGGCTCCCCTCAAGGAACCTTTACGCTACAACTATGGCAATACCGCACAATTCTAAGTGCCGATGCGGCGAGCGAGAAGTACAGGCTGCTAAGCAAAAAGCGCAGATAATACTTTGTGTATTATCGAGCATTTTTGCAACGCAGATTGTGCTTCGCAGCCGCAGCAGCGGTGCTTAAGCTGTAAAGCGGGAATTGTGCGGTGTTGCCCTATATCTTATAGAAAAGACCCGGCATTTCAGTGCCGGGTTTTTCCGTTGTGCCAGACTCATACATAAAAACAAATTATTGACAACCCAGCGCCAAAATGCGACAATAGAGACAGAAATTTGCGCGGTGCAAATCGCAGTTTGGTCAAAAACTGCAAAACCTTGGCACACAGCGCCATGGAAAACGAGAGGAAAAAGCGGTATGGTAAATACAACGGAACACAAAACACACCGCTACAGGAGGGCTTGTATCATGGCAAAGAACGATTTTGACTGCACCACCCTGACGCCGGAGCAGCGCGACGAGCGCCTTGCACTGGACGTGGAGCGCCTGCTGCGCTTCGGGCGTAAGCATAAGCTGATCAAAGAACTGGACGAGCTGGTGGCCCGCAACACGCTGCTGGATCTGCTGCAGCTGGCCGCCCCCAGCGAGACTAAACCGCCGAAGGAGGACCCGGCGACCCCCGCCGCCCTGCTGGACGAAATGGTGGAACTGGCTGCCCGCAAGGAACTGTTTGACGGTGCTGTGCCCCAGTACCGCATCAACTTCGAGACCCGCCTGATGGGGGCTCTGATGCCCCGCGAGAGCGAAGTCTGCAAAAAGTTCCATAAGCTGTACGTGAAAAAGGGCGCCAAGGCTGCTACCGACTGGTTCTATGATTTCTGCGTGGTAACGAACTATATCCGCACTGCCCAGATCGCCAAGAACATCCAGTGGAACACCGCCACCCCCTACGGCGAGCTGGAGATCACCATCAATCTGACCAAGCCCGAGAAGGACCCCAAGACCATCGCCCTGGAGCGCCTGCAGCCCAAGAGTGGCTACCCCGCCTGCATGCTCTGCAAGGAGAATATCGGCTATGCCGGGCGTATTAACTTCCCGGCCCGCCAGACCCACCGCATCGTGCCCATTGAGCTGGCAGGGGAGCAGTTCTACCTGCAGTACAGTCCATACGCCTATTTCCACGAGCATTGCATCATGCTGCACGAGAAGCATAAGCCCATGGAGATGAACAAGCAGACCCTGGCCGAGATATTTGATTTCGTCAGCCAGTTCCCGCATTACACCTGCGGCTCCAACGCCGACCTGCCTATCGTGGGCGGCAGCATCCTGAGCCACAGCCACTTCCAGGGTGGCCGCTATGTATTCCCCATGCAGAAAGCCGACATCGCCCTGCCTATGAAGGACGTGCGCTATCCCGGCGTCAAGGCGGGCATCCTGAACTGGCCTGTCTCCGCTGTGCGCCTGGTGGGCCGCAGCAGCCAGCAGATGCAGACCGTGGCCAACAACATCCTGACCGCCTGGCGCGAGTACAGCGATGAGAGCGTGGGCATCTTGGCCCACACCGGCGATACCCCCCACAACACCGTAACGCCTATCCTGCATTACGATGAGACGGACGGCTACATCCTGGACCTGGCCCTGCGCAACAACCGCACCAGCGAGGAGTACCCCGACGGTATCTTCCATCCCCACAAGGAATATCACAACATTAAAAAGGAAAACATCGGCCTGATCGAGGTCATGGGTCTGGCCATCCTGCCCGCCCGCCTGAAAGAACAGGGCGCCCAGATCGCCGAGATCCTCAGCGGCCAGCAGCCCAACACCAGCCGCAAGGAGGGCTCTAACCTGGCCGTACACGCCGATTGGATCGATGCGCTGATCGCCAAGTATGGCACGGCCCTGCGCCCCGAAGAGGCCAACGAAGCCGTGAAGAAGGAGATCGGCATCGTGTTCAGCCACGTGCTGGAGAACGCCGGTGTCTTTAAGCAGGACGCCGCCGGACAGCAGGCTTTCGTCCGCTTTATGAACAGCGTGGGCTTTAAAGCTGCCGACTAAAAATTTTATAGATTTTTTTAGAAAAAACAGGCCTCCGGGGTTGACAACCTTGGGGGCCTGTGGTATTATAATACTCGCATCTGGCGGCAGCCACTATGGAGAGGTGTCCGAGTGGTTTATGGAACTGGTCTTGAAAACCAGCGATTCGCGCGAGCGGACCATGGGTTCGAATCCCATCCTCTCCGCCATTTTGTATAACAAGTGAATAGAATATATCACTTTGACTTGTGGAGTAATACTCAAGAGGTCGAAGAGGCGCCCCTGCTAAGGGCGTAGGGTCCGAAAGGGCCGCGAGAGTTCAAATCTCTCTTACTCCGCCAACAAAAACCCGCGTATCTGCGTAAGATATGCGGGTTTTTGGTTTATCTAAACGCACTTCTACCCCAACATTTACCTCAATAATACCCCTATCTAGGGTGTATCTGAAACGTCGAAAATATCGTCTATTTCTACAAACACCGCCGGATTTTGCGTTAACAAGCCTTGGAATCCACAAAGGATTCCAAGGCTTGTTCCCGCAAAGGGGATGAGCAGCCCCGTTAAAACCGTTGCATCTGTTAGCTGTAACTAACCTCTTTTTCAAAAAATAGCCGGAGTGTTTCCACAAGCGTTTTGCGGGTATACTCCGGCTTTTATTATACGGTGCGGCACAAGGATGCAGTTCAGGATGCGCGGCGGCGGAACAGCACCGCCAGAGACCATACCAGCGTGGCCGCGCTGAACCACAGCCCGGTGCTGAACGCGTTGGCTGCCGCTGTGCGCAGCATGGCACCGGGCATGGGGATCTCCGGCATATGCCTGGCCGCCTGCCACACTGCCGCTGCTTGAACAGCAGCCTGCTCCGCCCCAACGGCGCAGCCAACGGCAGAAAGGATCATCGGCAGCAGCAGGCGCTTTTTATCCTTATGGCACCAGCCCAGCAGCAGGCCCGCGGAAATTATTCCCGTCCCCCACGGCAGAAGCCCCAGCAGGGTGCCCAGCCAGCTGTCGGGCTTCGTGCTGACAAATACCGCCGTTGGGCCATCTGCTCCGCCAATAATGCCAATGGTGCTGTTGGCCTGCGCTCCCCTTGCCTGCACCCGGTCTTTCAGCTGGTTCCAAAATTGGCTCACGATCTTCCCTGCCTTTCATTTGTTGTTTGGCCGCTGCATGGTTCTTGTTTGGTTAGCTATACTATAGCATGTCACGCTGTTTTCGTCAATGAAACATTAAAATCGCAGCATCCCTCAATATTTCTGCCACGAAAAAGCACCCCGCATGCAGCAGTGGACAGCATGCGGGGCGGTAATTATGGATTCAGTTCATCGAAAGATCACAGCAGGCCCTTGTACAGTTCCTTGATCTCCTCAACGCTGGTATCACGCGGGTTGCCGGGGCAGCAGGCATCGGCAAAAGCGGACTCTGCCAGGAACTGGATATCCTCTTCCTTCAGGATGCCATGCAGGTTTGCGGGGATGCCAACATCGGCGCTCAGCTGCTTGACGGCTGCGATGGTTGCATCAGCGGCTTCGGCATCATTCATCTCGTCAATGCCGGTCACGCCCATAGCCTTGCCGACTGCGCGGTAACGCTCGCCTGCAACACTCTTGTTGTATTCCAGGCCGGTGGGCAGGATGATGGCGCAGGCAACGCCATGCGGGGTGTCGTACAAAGCAGACAAACCGTGTGCCATGCTGTGGACAATGCCCAGGCCAACATTGGAGAAACCCATGCCGGCAATGTACTGACCCAGAGCCATGCCTTCGCGCCCTTCCGGGGTGTTCTGCACAGCGCCGCGCAGGTTCTCGGAGATCAGCTTGATGGCTTCCAGGTGGAACATATCAGAGATGGTGCAATGGCCCTTGGTGATGTAGCCTTCAATGGCATGGGTCAGTGCGTCCATACCGGTGGCGGCGGTCAGACCCTTGGGCATGCTGGACATCATATCGGGGTCAACCACAGCGATTTCAGGAATATCGTTGGTATCCACGCAGACGAACTTGCGCTTCTTCTCTACATCGGTGATGACATAATTGATGGTAACTTCGGCAGCGGTACCGGCGGTGGTGGGTACGGCAATGGTAAACACAGCGTGCTTTTTGGTGGGGGCAACGCCTTCCAGGCTGCGGACATCCGCAAATTCGGGGTTGTTGATGATGATGCCGATGGCCTTTGCAGTATCCATGGAGGATCCGCCGCCGATGGTCACGATGCAGTCCGCCTCAGCTGCCTTGAAAGCAGCAACGCCGTCCTGCACGTTCTGGATGGTGGGGTTGGGCTTGATTTCGCTGTAAACAGCATAGGGGAAGCTGGCTGCATCCAGCAGGGCAGTGATCTTGCCGGTAACGCCGAACTTGATCAGGTCGGGGTCAGAGCAGACAAAAGCCTTTTTATAGCCGCGGGCGGTCAGTTCGGGAACAATGTTCTCGATTGCGCCATGGCCATGGTAAGAGATAGTATTCAAAACAATGCGGTCAGCCATAATGGTATTACCTCCGTTTTCTGTGCATGGTTTGCTCTTGGGCACGCGCTGTACGCAGCCCGTTCCATGCCTTTGTTATAATTATAACATCGTTTTACCCTGCCGTCTTTGGGCTTTTGTATCCGCTTTATTGTGAAAATTCCACTTTGCTGTTAAGCCGCCCAAAAGTTTCTAAAGTTTTTGGGCATTTCTTCCGTGCTGTCCCCCACTTGCAAACACCTGCGCGATATGCTATACTGTTTTTGCAATGAGGCGCGACCTGTTTTTTGGCCGCGCCTTTTTAACTATCAGGCCAAAACCGCGGCGCGCAGCCCGGTTTTTTATAAGGTGTATCTGAAAGCAAAGAAATAGGCCAGATTTTCGACTTTTCAGGTACACTCCAGGAGGGATAACGTCATGCGCTTATTTGATGTGCTGGGCCCCGTGATGACAGGCCCTTCCAGCAGCCACACGGCTGGCGCGGTGCGCATTGGGCTTACAGCGCGCAACCTGTTGGGCGAAGCCCCAAAAACCGCCGAGATTCTGCTGCATGGCAGCTTTGCCGCCACAGGCCGCGGCCACGGTACCGACCGTGCGCTGGTGGCCGGGCTGCTGGGCATGCTGCCAGACGATGAACGCATCCCGGACAGCTTTTCCCTGGCGCAGCAGGCCGGGCTGGATTATACCATCGGCACCGTGGTGCTGCGCGGTGCCCACCCCAACACCGCCCTACTGCGGCTGGAAGGGGTGAGCGGCCGCAAGCTGGAAGTAATGGGTGCTTCCATCGGCGGCGGGCGCATCAACATCTGCCAGATCGACGGCATTACCACCAACTTTGGCGGCGACCACAACACCCTGATCGTTCACAATCAGGATACCCCCGGCCATGTGGCCGAAGTGACCACCGCATTGGCGCAGCGGGGCATCAACATTGCCACCATGCAGCTGTACCGTTCCACCGCCGGGGGCTATGCCGTAATGGTGCTGGAATGTGACCAGCCCCTGCCGGACGCCTTAATTGCCGAACTGCGCGGCATGCAGGGCATTGTGAAAGTGACCGGTCTGAACCTTGCGCAGCAGACCGAAACAAAGGAGGGCGCGTGATTATGGCATATTCTTCCGTTAAAGCAATGCTGAACGTCAGCCGCCAGAACAACCAGCCCCTGTGGGACATTATTTTGCAGAGCGACCTGCTGGAAAGCGGGCTGACCCGCCCCCAGTCCCTGGCCGAAATGCACCACCTGTGGCAGGTGATGGTGCAAACCAGCGATAACTACTGTGGCGCGGATCGTTCCGCCAGCGGCTTTGCGGGCGGCGATGCTGCCAAAGTGGCCGAAGCCGAAGCCCGCGGCCAGCTGTTGACCGGCGGCTATCTGGCCCAGGTGATGGCCGAAGCCCTGAAAACCGCCGAATGCAACGCCTGCATGAAACGAATTGTCGCCGCGCCCACGGCGGGCAGCTGCGGCGTTCTGCCCGCGGTGCTGCTGCCCTTGTGGCGCAGCGGCAGCTATAACGAGGAAGCCATCTGCCGCGCGCTGTATGTCTCCGCCGGGTTTGGGCAGGTTGTGGCCGCGCGCGCCACGCTGGCCGGCGCCGAGGGCGGCTGCCAGGCCGAGGTCGGCGCTGCCAGCGCCATGGCAGCCGCCGCCCTGGTGGAGCTGCGCGGCGGCACCGCCGAACAATGCGCCGAAGCCTTTGCCATGGCGCTGACCAACCTGGAGGGCCTTGTGTGTGACCCCGTGGCCGGGCTGGTGGAAATTCCCTGCATCAAGCGCAATGTGATCGGGGCCATGAACGCAGTCTCCTGTGCGGACATGGCGCTGGCCGGCGTGGTAGGGCATATCCCCGCGGACGAGGTGGCCGAAGTTGGCGCTGCCATGAGCAATGACCTGCGCGAAACCGGCATCGGCGGCCTTGCCGGCACCCCGACGGGAAAGGCGATCCGGGATATTGTGCAGATGCAGGGCTGATGCGCAGCATCAGAATGAATCGCATCATCAGAATGAATAATGAACAAATAATAAAGAATAATGGCGGTGTGCGCGCCACGCGCGCACATTAAAATAAGGCGTTACTTTCCTTCATTGGCAATTTGCTGTAGGAAAGTAGCGCCCTATTTTTTGAGCCGTGCCACCGCACGGCGGTCCACCAACATTATTCTTTATTCATTATTATTTATTATTTTGCTTTCTCAGCGCCATTTTCACCACCAGCACCAGGGCCGCATAGAGAATGCCACCGATGGCCCAGATGAACCAGCTGTATTGGGGCTGGCCGTTGCCCTTGGGGCCAAAGGTGTACAGCAGGAATGCCGCCGTGACCACCAGCCAGTACACCACGCTGATGGCGGTACGCAGCTCACGGGTGGCTTTGCTGTGGCGGGTGTAGTCCCCTTCTTCCAGCAGCTTTTCCGTTGCGCCGTAATAGGTTCCGCCCAACACAAAGGCAAAAACGCCGCAGGCAACCAACACCAGCAGAACACAAACCGCCGCATTCATCACGATTCCGCTGTTCACCATCATGGCCACAAACAGCGGAATAGCAGACAGAATGCACAGCACGGTGCCGGTCAGGTTCAATTTATCATAGGTGGGACGGTACGCCGCCTGGCGTTCCCGCACCATGCCGGTCACGCCGTATTCTGTTTCAAAGGGTTCCTTTTCCAAAAAATCAAAGTCCCGGTTCTTCGTGCCGCACAGCATAAACAGCACCACAGCCACGCATACCATTGCCAGCAGAACGCACAGGCCAATACCGGTCGCCACATTCTCGTTCAGGCCAAACTGGGAATGCTGGCAGATTTCGCCCAAAAGCAGCAGCATAACAGGTGAAGCAACACAGAGCGCGGTTCCCCACGCCATGTAGGGAGCATTGACCTTTGCCTGGGCCAGGGCAGCGTTAGCCTGCTCCAGCGTTACACGGCGCAGGGCGGTGGGCTCACTTTCGGCATATTCCGGTTCGCCCATCTCGTCTTTTAACAGGTAATCTGTGGTAACGCCAAACAGCTTGCTGATCTGCAATATCTTTTCAATATCCGGAACCGACTGTGCGCCCTCCCATTTGGAGACCGACTGCCGGGTCACGTTCAGCTGTTGGGCAAGCTCCTCCTGGGAATATCCTGCCTTTTTGCGCAGGGCGATCAATTTGTCTGCAAAGATCATGGTCAATGTCCTCTCTTGTGTTGTGGGGGTTTGTTTCGGTGGCTTTATCGTACCAGCTGGTGCCGTTGCAAAAAAGAACCTGACTGTTGGAAATGTGTCAACCGCCGGTTGCGGGCAGAAAATTTATCGTAGTATCGTTTACAGCACAAACATTTCTTTGCAGATCGTTTTGCCTGTCTGCGTTTTGAAAATTTTATCCAGCGCGTTCTGCGCCGCTGCTTTGGGTACAGAATCCTCATACAGATTGACCAGGAAATCCGCTTCCACCAGGATCTGATAGTCCATGCCGTCAATGTTGGTATAGGTATGGTGGTGCCCCACCAGATAAGCAACGCGGTCGGCCTGCGCCGGGGTAAAACCGCATTCCAACATCATGGCGTGGGCCGGGGCGGGGCCGAGCTCTTCCTGATATCTGCCCGCGGAGCTGCCATAGGTCTGCTCTGCCGGTTTGATTCCGATATCATGCACATAGGCAGCGGCTTCCAAAATTTCCAGCGTTGCGGCATCCATCCCCTCCTGCCGGGCAATCAGCGCAGCAAAGCTGTGCACCTTGATAAAGTGCTGGATGCGGGCAGGATCCGCCGCGTAATATGTAATCATATGCAAAGCAAGGTCATCCAATTTTGTCATATCTTATTTCCCCTCTCATTCTGTTACAAGTCAAGCATCTGTCTGTATTGTACTGCACCGCCCTATAAAAGCAAGGGGCAGTTTTCCTTTTTTGGGGTCAATCGTAATCGTATTCCGGGCTTTCAGCCACGCGGGTGTCCAGCCAGCGGGCCAGACGCTCCATCTCAGCATTGGTGATGCGTCCGGTATCCGATAACGCCGCCACCATGCTGCGCAGGTCCCCGCCATACAGAGTTTGCAGGTGTGCCGCACTGACTGCCCCGCAATAGGTCACACGGCGCACCAGCGGGGTATAAATATTTTTATTGCCCTCCTTTTCGGGCCGTACATAACCCTTGGCTTCCAGCCGCAGCAGGAAGTTGAGCAGTGTGGAATCCGCCCACACACAGTCCGGCGGCAGTTTGGCCGCGATCTGCCGCCGAGTGGCCGGTTTGCCGCAGGCCCACAGCGCCGCCATGACCTGCTCTTCACTGGTTGAAAGTGCTTTCATTCTTCTCTCCATTCCATATTTTTATATTTGCGGTCGATTTTTGTACTTTTATTTTACATCCGTGGCAGATATTTTAGCAATGTGCATTTTTGCACAAAATTAGCACTTATTTTTTGGCTGTTTTGGCGGTCAGTATTTTACGTTTGTAAAAGCATCTGTTTTCGTTTTGCGCACATCTGTACTTATTGGCAGGCTGCCCGCGGCAATTTTCCACTTTTTTCGGTATTTTGACAAACGTGTTTTGCTTGCGGGCGGGCAGGCGCAGTGCGTATAATACAGGTGTTGTGAAAAACGAATCAACAAAGCAAGGCGCAGCGCGCCACTTTGAGCTTGGGTGTAAGAATGAATTTAGGAGGTAACCTCTTATGAATCGTGTGTATAATTTCAGCGCCGGTCCTTCCATGCTGCCGGTTCCCGTTTTGCAAAAAGCTCAGGCCGACCTGCTGGACTACCATGGCAGCGGTATGAGCGTGATGGAGATGAGCCACCGCAGCAAGTGGTTCGATGAGATCATCCAGAACACTGAGGCCGGTATCCGCAAGGTGCTGAATGTGCCCGACAACTACAAGATCGGTTTCTTCCAGGGCGGCGCAACCCAGCAGTTCGCCATGGTGCCCCTGAACTTTATGACCACCGGCACGGCGGATTATCTGGTGACCGGCAACTTCAGCAAAAAGGCTGCCGAGGAAGCCGCTAAGTTCGGCACAGCCCGCATCGCTGCTTCCAGTAAGGATAAGAACTTCACCTATATTCCGGATGTCAAGGCCATTGAGTATGACCCCAACGCCAGCTACATCCACATCTGCCAGAATAACACCATCTTCGGCACCAAGTATGTGGACGTGCCCCAGGTGGATGGCATCCCCTTGGTGGCGGATATGAGCTCGATGATCTGCTCCGAGCCGGTGGACGTCAGCAAATACGGCGTCATCTACTTCGGTGTGCAGAAGAACATCGCTCCCGCCGGTATGGCCGTGGCCATCGTGCGGGAGGACCTGCTGGGTAAGAGCGCCAAGGGCCTGACCCCGGAGCAGATCCCCACCATGATGAACTACACTACCCTGCTGAAAGCCGACAGCATGTACAACACCCCGCCGTGCTGGTGCATCTACATGACCGGCCTGGTCATGCAGTATCTCGAGAACGAGATTGGCGGCCTGGAAAACATGCAGAAGATCAACGCCGCCAAAGCCAAGGTGCTGTACGATTACCTGGACGGTCAGGATTTCTACAATAACCCCGTTGAGAAGCCCTACCGCAGCATGATGAACGTGACCTTCACCAGCCCCAACGGCGACCTGGACAAGGCGTTCTGCGCCGCAGCGACCGAGGCCGGGTTCGTCAACCTGAAGGGCCACCGCCTGGTGGGCGGCATGCGTGCCTCCATCTACAACGCCATGCCGCCGGAGGGCATCGACAAGCTGGTCGACTTCATGGAGAAGTTCCGCAAGGAAAATGCTTAAGGCGTCACATTTAAAAAAGTAAGAGGGGTTCTTTATGTATACCATCAAAACGCTGAACGCGATCTCGCCCGCAGGCCTGGCCAAGCTGCCGGTCAACCAGTTCGAGGTCGATAACGAGACCACCGCTCCCCAGGGCATCCTGGTGCGCAGTGCCGATATGCACGACATGCCGCTGCCGGACAGCCTGCTGGCCATCGCCCGCGCGGGTGCCGGTACCAACAACATCCCCATTGAGGAATGCACCAACGCCGGTATCGTGGTGTTCAACACCCCCGGCGCCAACGCCAACGCTGTGGCCGAGCTGGTCATCGGTGCGCTGGTTGCGGGCAGCCGCAACATGATCGACGCCGTCCAGTGGGCCCAGGGCTTGAAAGGCAGCGAGACCATTGCCAAGGATGTGGAAAAGGGCAAGAAGCAGTTTGTCGGCCCGGAACTGCGCGGCAAAACGCTGGGCGTTATCGGCCTGGGTGCCATCGGTGCCCGTGTGGCCAACGCCGCCGTGGCGCTGGGCATGGAAGTGCTGGGCTATGACCCCTACATTTCTATCGACGCAGCATGGAGCCTGTCCCGCAGCGTACAGCACTGCGTCACCCTGGGCGATATGCTGCCCCGCTGCGACTATCTGACCATCCATGTGCCGTACCTGCCCTCCACCAAGAACACCATCAATGCCCAGACGCTGGCCATGTGCAAGGACGGCGTGCGTGTGCTGAACTTTGCCCGCGGTGAGCTGGTTGATAACTTTGCCCTGCTGGATGCTCTCGGCACCGGCAAGGTTGCCCAGTATTTCTGCGATTTCCCGGCGGAGGAGCTGCTGGGTGTGAAAGGAGTTTACTGCACGCCGCACCTGGGCGCTTCCACCCCGGAAAGCGAGACCAACTGCGCTGTGATGGCAGCCAATGAGCTGAGCGACTACCTGAAAAACGGCAACATCACCCACAGTGTCAACCTGCCGGATGTCAGCCAGCCGCGCGTTGGCGGCAAGCGCATCTGCATCATTCACCGCAATGAGCCGGGCGCAATCTCTGCCATCACCGGCATTCTGACCGCCGCCAACCTGAACATTGAGAACATGGTGAACAAAGGCCGCAAGAATGTTGCCTACACCATGCTGGATGTAACAGGCAACGTGGATGCCGGCCTAACCGCACAGCTCAGCGGCATTGATGCCGCCATCCGCGTGCGTATCCTGTGATAATACCTTAAAATAGAGGGGTTTGGGTCTGCCGCAGCGGGGCATGGGGTTCCGTTGCGGCATTTTGTTTGAGCAATACCGCATAATTCTAAG
>OHYB01000678.1_pt1 | contig 15728 bp, 8 predicted proteins | sample 1580181 | NCBI WGS metagenome assembly OHYB01 (sample SAMEA3882510, study PRJEB24775) | human gut metagenome | biome: human-associated habitat; feature: intestine environment; material: feces | place: Netherlands | collected 2009/2010
GAAAAGATCACTTTTCTGGAAAGAAGAGCGCCCTATGCTACGCTGAATTCAATCAGGATCAGTCATTTTATGGGAATCTATGATATGATAGATACAAAAAATGCAGGAGAAGGCTTTGTGCTTCAATTAGCAAGAACCTTTAACCGGGAATGGTATGAACAGCTGCCGGAAGAAAATCAGTTTCTGCAAAAATTGCGGGGACTTGAGGAAAGAGCTTTCAGCGGAAGCTTCAGGCTGAAACAGGATCTTCAGATAAAGCCGGAGACAGGCATAGTCAGCGCGGTGTTTGAACATCCGGTTTCGGAACTGGGATTTGTGGAATTTGATGTCAAAGTTGAAAAAGAGACGATCCTGGATCTGATCAATACGGATCATTTAAGTTACGAAGGCGAACTGAAGGCCAATACCTATGTGACAAGATATAATCTGAAACCGGGCAGTTATCATCTGATCACCTTTGAACCGAAGCTGGTAAGATATCTCCGTTTTCTTTTCCATACAGAAGGAGAGATCCGGCTTGGATGGCCATCTGTTCTGGATGACAGTTATCCGGATCCGGGCATCTGCAGTTTCTTTACAAATGACGGTGATCTGAACCGGATCTATGAAGGCGCAAAACGTACTTTGCGGCTCAGTACACTGGATATTTTTATGGACTGTCCTCAGAGAGAACGAGGCGGCTGGCTTTGTGATTCTACGTTTTCAGCAGAGGCTGCATGGCAGCTGTTTGGAAGCCTCGGAACGGAAAAAGATTTCCTGGAGAATTTTCTGCTGACAGAAAATATGTGGAAGGGATTTTTTCCGGAAGTTTATCCCGGAAGTAAAAAAGATAAAACAGATCCCGGAATCATAAACTGGTCTTACTGGCTTGCCATAGAACTTTGTGACTACTATCAACGTTCCGGAGACCGGGCATTTCTGGAAAAGTTCCGGTGCAGAATAGAAGAATTCGTTAATGGAATGTTATCTCTCAGGGGAAAAACAGGTCTTATAGAAACAGAAAAGGGAGAATTTGTGGACTGGTCTCTGGCAAACCGGGATTTTGCCCTGAAACCCATCAGTATTGCAAATAATTGCCTGGCAGTAAAAGTTCTGGAAAGACTGGGAGAGATCTACGGGCAGCCTTCATGGAAAAAAGCTGCGCAGGATATGCGGGCGATCATAGAAAGGCTGGATGATACGGCAGGTATCTTTGGCGGAGGCGGAGACGGAGCAATCGTGGAAGACGGGAAACTGAAGCGAAACGATTGTCCTTCGGAAGGTGGACGCAGTCTGGAGATCTACAGTGGTTTTCACAGAAACGACAGGATCTATCTCCGGCAGTTTATAAAGACTATGGGCCCCTGTCCGGAATTTCCGGCAAATCCCAATATTGCAGGTTCCAATCTTTTTATTGGATTAATGATACGATTTGCCGTACTGTCGGAACTGGGAGAAACAGAAGAACTGATCCGGGAGCTGAAGCAGGTATATCTGGAGGAACTTAAAGTCGGCTCAGGAACATTTTTTGAAAATATCAATGCAATATCAGGATGCCACGGATTTAACGGAATGGCCGGAGCATTACTGAAAAAAAACATATTGGGATTAGACCAGCCGTCTGAACTGGAAAAGAAGATTCTTTTTGCGCCTCATCCCTGCGGTCTGAGATGGGCAGAGGGAACTTCTCTGTGCAGCGACGGAATGATATTCTGCAAATGGCAGGCAGATTATGAGGAACATGAGCTGAGGATCATCCTGCAGCTGCCACAGGAATGGAAAGCAGAGTTTGTAAGACCTTTTGAGCTTTCCGGGTGGAAAGTCCTGTTAAATGGACATATGGCAGAAATATAAAAAAACATGTGGGCAAGGGAAGGAGCTGTTATGAATAAATTTCATTTTCGAACGATCCGGGGAAGGATGACAGTAAGCTTTGTAGCAGTTTTTCTTATCATTATAGCGTTTATGGGATGCAGTATATATATTTTTACAGGAAGACTCCTGGAAAAAAAGAATGAGCAGTCCTATATAAAGATCCTGGATGCAACCGATGAAGTATTGAATGATAAGGTAACTTCTTATGCTGGCGTATCACGTATGATCCTTGGAGATGAAAAAGTTCAGAAAATCCTGCAGACAAAAGATTCCGGTGTTGGAAGGATCATGGAGCCCTCTCGCTGGTATGGCCTGGAAGCGATAGGAAGTACGTATATTTATAATCTGCAGGATCTGGTCGGAATTTATATTTTTGACAATGATGGAAAATTTTATTATCAGGAGCCGGGAAAAACAAGTTCAGAGGCAGAGCTGGATGCAGATTATGAAAAAATCTCTTCCGCAGACTGGTATCATCAGGCAGAAGAAGCAGCGGGAAAAGAGATCATGTACGGTTATGATGTTTTGGGAAATTCGGAGAATATTATTTCCTGTGTAAAAATACTGAATAAACTGAATACATCTGACAAGATCGGACTTCTGATACTTCAGATCAACAAAAACACCATGCGGAATGTGATCGGCCAGTTTCCCACAGATGGTGATATCTATGTTCTGAAGAATCAGGAACGGATCGTTTATCAGAATGGATATCAGGAGAAGCTGTTTCAGGAAAAACTGGAAGAGATCCTGAAAAATTCGGAAAACAAATATCTGATCACAACGCTGGAATCCGCTCAGGATGACTGGACTCTGATCCATGCAGTTCCCAGGAACTCCGTTTTCCGGGAGGCAGGACAGATGCGGACGATCATTCTCATCGTTGCGGTAGCTGCTGTTATCTTTACGGTAATTCTTTGCGTGACAGAAGCAAGAATGATCACAAAGCCATTGCTGAAGCTAAAAGAGGATATTGCCAGAGTGGGAAGGGGAAAAAGATCTTTTTACCATTCTTACGGGAATGATGAGGTAGGAGTGATCGGTACGGAATTTCAGAATATGGTTATGAAGGAACTGAAACTAAAAGAACAGATATCGAAAGAGGAGCTGTTAAGAAAGGATTCTCAGCTTCAGCTTTTGCAGTCACAGATAAATCCCCATTTTCTGTATAATACATTGGATACGCTGTATTGGATGGCACTGGAAGAAGGAGCAGAGCAGGTGGCAGATCTGACCCAGGCCTTGTCCGAAATCTTCAAGATCAGCTTAAGTGAGGGTGTGGAATTTATTTCCGTGGGAGATGAGATCCGATTTATAGAAGATTACCTGCATATTCAGAATGTCAGATTTGAGAACAAATTTCTGGTAAAGATCCTGGTTGATGAGGAAATCATGGATATGCATATTATCAAACAGATCCTGCAGCCTTTTGTAGAAAACGCAATATATCACGGTCTGGAGCCGAAGATTGGAAAAGGAAAGATTTCCCTTCGCGGCTGGCAGGAGCAGAATAATATGATTTTCACTATTGAAGATGATGGTGTGGGAATTGACGATATGTCCAGACTGGAGAATGGTTATGGAGTGCGCAATGTAATAGAGCGTATAAAGTTGAATTACGGGGAAAAATACGGCGTAACATTTGAAAGCAGTCCAGGCAATGGAACGAAGGTAACGATTGTGGTTCCGGTAAGATAAGGGATAGGGAAATGCAGATACAAGGAGGATTTTCATGTATCGCTTAGTGGTAATTGATGATGAATATATAGTTGTGCAGGGAATTAAGGCTTTAATTTCCCGCCTGAAGCTGGATTATGAGGTAGTAGGGGCTGCTTATGACGGAATCCAGGGACTGGAAGTGATCCGAAGTGAGAAACCGGATGTAGTAATTACGGATATCCGAATTCCGGGGCTGGATGGTCTGTCTGTGATCGAGGCGGCGAAGGAAGAATGTCCGGATACATATTTTATTGTGATCAGTGGCTATTCTGAATTTGTGTATGCGCAGAGGGCGCTTACTCTTGGCGTAAAAGATTATATTGATAAGCCGGTTACAGCAGATAAACTGAAAAATGCCCTTACCAGAATTGAAGATGAATGGGCGAAGACCCGCCATGAAGATAATCGTAAGGCACAGGCTAATCGCGAGAAATTTCAGGAATTGGAAAGAACTTTTGAGAGCAGTGTAAAATGTATTACAGACTGTGATGCTGCAGCATTTAGGGAAGAATGCCGGCAGACAATCAGATGCCTGCAGGAACTTTACCCGGAACTGCAGGATTTTCGCAGGGAATTTTACAAGCATCTCTGTGTGCTCAGCGATGTACTGATCGAAAGTCAGAAGCAGGTGGAACGAGGGTCACTTGTCTCTTTTCAGGAGATGGTAAAATGTCAGAGCATAGAAGAAGTACAGGCCTATGGGGAAAGCGTTCTGTCTGATATCAGCAAGCATCTGACAGCAGACCAGACCGGAAGCAAACACAGAGTTATCCTGGAGCTTCTTACTTATCTGGACGAGCATTATGATCAGGATATCGGGCTGAGTGAGCTTGCAGACAGAGCTGGAATGAGCACGGCGTACTTAAGTGTTCTTTTTAAAACAGAGGTTGGTACATCTTATGTGAAATATTTGACGGACCTTCGCATAAAAAAGGCGAAGAAGCTGTTGCAGGATGGATATAAGGTTAATGAAGTCAGTGAAATGGTGGGATATAATAATTACAGATATTTCTGTGATATTTTTAAAAAACACGAGGGCATGACTCCCAATGAGTATAAGGGAAACGTGTGGAAAGCAGAATGATAAAAACAGGATTTGCAAAAATGCACATATTCAAATTGCTGAATATGTGCATTTTATATATTTAGCACAATTGAATGCCTGGACAAGTGGAACTTTTTATAAAAAACAGTCTAAAAAAACTGTACATTACCAAAAAAATTAGGCACTGGTAAAAAAACAGAACAATGGTATTATATAACCATAAGATATTTCCCGGGGATACAAAGAAACAAATTAAACGTGACCGAAAAGTAAATGGCTATCAAGAGTAACTCATAACAAAATTCAATAATTTTGAAAATTCTGGAGGAATTTATAATGAAAAAGAGAGCATTAGCTATTTTAATGGCAGCATTAACCGCAACTACTATGTTTGCAGTTCCTACATTTGCAGCAGATTACTCAGGAGAGGATCCGCAGCTTGAGAAAAACATCAAAATCCTTACCATCTGGGCAGAAGATAATGACAATGGTATGCTGTTAAACAAAATCTGCGAAGACTATCAGAAAAATGTAAACCCGAATTTCACATGGGAATATGAGATGGTTGCTTCTGACAACCTTCAGCAGAAAATTGCTACACTTGCAGCATCCAATGATCTTCCAGATCTGTTCGCTTACGAAGCAGGTGCTCCACTCAGCGTTCTCATCGATTCCGGAAAGGTTAAAAATATTACAGAAGCTGTTGACGAGATCGGAACAGCAGATTATTTAAACAGCGGTGCTGTTGAGCTTCTGAAAGGATTATCCGGAACAGATGATCTTTATGATCTTCCTCTTGGACTGAATGTAGAAGGCTTCTGGTACAACAAAGCTCTGTTCGAGCAGGCAGGATGCGAAGTTCCTACTACATGGGATGAACTGAAAGCTGCATGTGAAGCTCTTAAGGCTTATGACGACAGCATTTATCCATGGGGTATCGATATGACTACTGACGAAGGTCAGGCAGCATTCGCATACTACACCTGGAACAACGGCGGCGGATTTGTTGACGATGAAGGCAACTGGACACTGAACAGTGAGCAGAACGTTGAAGCAATCCAGTACGCAATCGATCTTGTAAATTCCGGTTACACAAACACCGATCCTGCTAACGATACCCGTTACGATCTGCAGGATATGTTCGGCGCAGGTAAGGTTGCTATGCTCATCGCACCGAACAGCTTACCTACCTACATTGCTACAGGCGGAAATGAAGTAAACTACGGCGTTGCTTCCATTCCTTCCAATACAGGCGAGTCTGTATCTGCAGGTGTTATGGACCGCTTCATGTGCTTCGATAACGACTACTCAGATGATGAGAAAGCTGCTATCTCCACATTCTTTGATTATTTCTATGATGATGCCCGTTATACAGAGTGGGTTGACATGGAGGGATTCCTTCCGGCAACCAAGTCCGGCGGCGAGGCTCTCGCAGCAGCTAACGAAGATATGGCAAGCTGGATTGATATCTTAGACAGCTGTAAATTCTATCCAACAGCGAAAGCAGAATGGGCAGATGTAAAACAGGGCGTTATCAACGTAGAGCAGAATGCTCTTCTTGGCGGCGACGTTCAGGAATTACTGGATGACCTTCAGGCAGAAATCGCTGGCTGATCTTAATCCACTGTTTTTCCCATTACGAGGAAGATAATGGGCCGGACTTACGGGTCCGGTCCATTTTTAAGTTTGCGAAGCAAACGCTACTTCTTGTGCCAGGCACAAGAAGGTTCCACCTTTTTGCGAAGCAAACGCTGCTTCTTGTATTTGTCACAAGAAGGTTCTGTTTTTCTGCGTAACAAACGCCGTTTTCTGTGCTTGTCTGCGCAGCGTCAACGCTATTTTTATAAAAAGAGAGGTATCCCTGTGAAGAAAAAATTCAAAAAAGTGGAACCATATATATGGATCCTGCCAAGTGTCCTTCTCATGGCAATTTTCATCCTGGTTCCTATTATCTTTGTATTCCGTATGGCCTTAAGCGACGTCAGCAAAGCTGGTCTGATCAAAGGCTTCGCCGGATTGGAAAATTTCCGCAAGGTAACAAGCAGCCCTGTTTTTGCCATGGTGCTTGTGTGGACCGTTGCCGTAGTCGGCATCTCCACACTCCTTGGATTTATCCTTGCGATCCTCCTCAACAATGAATTTAAAGGCCGTAAGCTTGCACGTGCCGTTGTTGTTTTCCCATGGGCCACAACCCTGATCGTTCAGGCAAGTATCTGGAAATTCATCATCGACACAGATTACGGTACCTTAAATACACTGTTGATGAAGCTTGGCATTATTGACCACGCTGTGAACTGGACTCCTACTGCCGGTGCTTATTTCGCCTGGGAAATTGCCTGCGGTATTTTTGTTACCATTCCATTTGTAACCTTTACCGTACTTTCCGGTCTGCAGAGTATTGATGCCAGCTACTATGAGGCAGCAGCCGTAGACGGAGCCAGCTACTGGCAGAAAATGTTCCAGATCACCATCCCGCTGGTACGTCCGAATCTTACCATCAGTACCATCCTGAACATTATCTACGTATTTAACTCTTTTCCGATCATATGGACCATCACCAAGGGTGACCCTGCTAACCGTACCGACACCCTGGTTACCTATCTGTACAAACTGGCCTTCTACAACGGCAAACAGGGACAGGCAGCAGCCGTATCTGTTATCGGCTTCCTGATTCTTCTTTTCTGCGCCAGCCTGTACATGGTTTCCGTACTGAAGAAAGGAGACGAATAATATGGCAAACACCAATGCTTCAGTTAAGAAAAAAAATACCAGAAACACAGTTTTGCGTGTATTGCTCTATGTAGTGATCATCGCCATCTGTCTGATAACTTTATACCCATATTTTGTAACTGTATGTACTGCTCTTAAAAGCCGCGCGGAAATCTTTTCCATGAATGGAACTATTTTCCCTGTTGAGGCCATCTGGTCCAACTTCACAGACGTATGGAAGCTGGCTCCCATGAGCAATTACATGATGAACTCCATTGTGATCGCAGGAGGCTCCACTCTTCTGGCTATGGTCTGCGGTATCCCAGCTGCTTATGCCCTGTCCAGAATGAAATTCAAAGGCCAGACTGCTTTTCTGGGATTTGTTATTGTCTCCCAGATGTTCGCACCGGTTGTACTTCTCATCGGTATCTACAAGGTTATGATGGCGTTCCATCTTACCAACAGCATTATCGGCCTGATCTTTATCAACGCAGCATTTAACCAGGCATTTGCTATCTGGCTGCTCCGCGGTACTTTCCTGAGTATCTCCCCTGAGATGGAGCAGGCTGCCACTATTGACGGCTGTAACCGCGTACATGCCCTTTTAAGGATCCTTCTGCCTGTTGCTGCACCTGGTATCGTTACAGCGCTTATTTTCGTATTTATCAACGCCTGGAACGAATATACAGTGGCACTGACACTGATCTCCACTGATACCTTCAAGCCTCTCACCGTTGGTATCAATATTTTCAACGGTTACAATATGATCGAGTGGCAGTATCTGTTTGCTGCTTCCCTCTATGCAATTGTTCCAGTTGTAATTCTGTTCGTCGGAATTGAAAAAAATCTGGTTGGAGGACTCACTTCTGGTGGTGTCAAGGGTTGATTTTTATTTTTTTCCAAGTATAATAGAGGAAGATGCGGACGCGAGAAAGGGTTGCCCAAGGCAGCCCTTTGTTCATGCCCCATAACTATTCAGAAGGCAGTATTCCGCCAGGTGTTTTTGTGAACATTGTTCACAGCTGCGGCGCGAAATCATACAAAACATGTTACTGGTCATCCAGTAACTGTTTTATTGTGTACGGTAAAATTTCACATACGGAATAACCCCGATGATTCCGCACATTTCAGGAACTCTATACCGGAGATCACCGAATGATTCTTCTGCACAACATCTAGTATGTAATTAAAGATTTAAACACAATATATGGAGGGATTTGAAAGAATGAGTACTGAGGTCAATGCAAACGTCATTAAACGAAATGGCGTGGAAGTTATTTTTGATAAGGCGAAGATCATCAACGCCGTTGAAAAAGCGAATGAGGAGGTTTCTAAGCTTCACAGGCTGAGTCATTACCAGATCACAGCGCTTGCTGATATGATTGCCACCCGTGCCCTTGAATCCTCCCACGCTGTCAATGTGGAAGATATTCAGGATATGGTAGAGACCGGCATTATGGAGATGCGCGGTTATGAGGTTGCACAGAAGTATGTGCGCTATCGCTACAAGAGAGAGCTTACCCGCAAGTCCAATACCACAGACGACAGCATCCTTGCTCTTCTTGACCAGATTAATGAGAATGCCAAGCAGGAGAACTCCAATAAGAACCCTACTATTAACTCTACCCAGCGTGATTACATGGCAGGCGAGGTCAGCAAGGACCTGACCATGCGTGTTCTTCTTCCTGAGGAGATCGTAAAGGCTCACGACGAGGGAATCATTCATTTCCATGATTCCGATTACTACGCACAACGTGAGCATAACTGTGACCTGATCAATCTGCAGGATATGCTCCAGAACGGCACGGTTATCAGCCAGACACTGATTGAGAAGCCTCACAGCTTCTTTACCGCATGTAACGTTACCACACAGATCGTCGCACAGGTAGCCAGCAATCAGTACGGCGGACAGTCCTTCTCTCTCGCCCATCTGGCTCCTTTTGTAGACATCAGCCGCCAGAAGATCCGTAACAAGGTAATCGAGGAACGTAAGGCTTGCGGTGAGCCTCTTGATGATGAGATCATCCAGAAGGTATCGGAACGCAGACTGAAGGATGAGATCCAGAGTGGTATCCAGACGATCCAGTACCAGCTGATCACTCTTATGACCTGTAACGGACAGGCACCATTTGTAACGATTTTCATGTATCTTGATGAAGTTCCGGAGGGACGCACCCGTGATGACCTTGCACTGATCATCGAGGAAGTTATGAAGCAGCGTATGCAGGGTGTTAAGAACGAGCGCGGTGCGTGGATCACACCTGCATTCCCGAAGCTGATCTATGTGCTGGATGAGGATAACATCCACGAGGATTCCAAATATTGGTACCTCACAGAGCTTGCAGCGAAATGTACTGCCAAGCGTATGGTTCCGGATTACATCTCAGCCAAGATCATGCGCCAGTTAAAAAACGGCAATGTTTACACCTGCATGGGATGCCGTTCCTTCCTTACCGTTGAGGAGAAACAGAAGAACCCGGACGGTTCCTACAAGTTCTACGGTCGTTTTAACCAGGGTGTTGTTACCATTAACCTTGTAGATGTAGCCTGCTCCTCAGACGGCGATTTTGATAAGTTCTGGGAGATTCTGGAGGAGCGCCTGGAGCTTTGCCACAGAGCACTCCGCTGCAGACATGAGCGTCTTCTTGGCACAGTTTCCGATGTTGCCCCGATCCTGTGGCAGTATGGTGCTCTTGCACGGCTTAAGAAGGGTGAGACCATTGACAAGCTTCTTTATGACGGCTATTCTACGATCTCACTTGGATATGCAGGTCTCCATGAGATGTGCATGAGAATGTACGGAAAGCCTCATACAGACCCTGAGGTTCGTCCGTTTGCGCTGAAGGTTATGCAGCGCCTCAATGACAAATGTGCCCAGTGGAAGGCAGCTGAGAACATCAGCTACTCTGTATATGGCACTCCGATGGAATCCACCACATACAAGTTTTCCAAATGTCTCCAGAAGCGTTTTGGCATCATTCCAGGAGTTACGGATAAGAATTATATTACAAACAGCTATCACGTTCACGTTACTGAGGAGATCGACGCATTCTCCAAGCTGAAATTCGAGTCTGAATTCCAGAAGCTTTCTCCAGGAGGAGCCATCAGCTACGTGGAAGTTCCGAATATGAAGCAGAATATTCCGGCAGTTCTCTCTGTTATGAAGTTTATCTATGATAACATCATGTATGCAGAGCTGAATACCAAGAGTGATTTCTGTGATGTCTGCGGATATGACGGAGAGATCCAGATCAAAGAAGACGAGAACGGCAAGCTGATCTGGGAATGCCCGAACTGCGGTAACCGCAATCAGGACAAGATGAGCGTTGCCAGAAGAACCTGCGGATACATCGGTACCCAGTTCTGGAACCAGGGACGTACCCAGGAGATCAAGGATCGTGTATTACATCTGTAATAAGTAATGGTTCCCGGGTTTTCTGTGAACTACGTTTTCAGAACCTTATATAACGTTACCACTGAACATAACACTCCGGACAGTTTTCTGAATTTCATAATTTTGATTTCTGTCCGGATTTTTTTGCATAATGGTATTTTACTATGAAAGTCCTGAATCGTGTTTGAAAAAGGCTTTCTGCAAGATGTGTGCATTTGATTATCAGGCACAGAAGGAAAAGAGGAATCAGTTATGAACTACGGAAACATTAAATCCTACGACATAGCAGACGGCACAGGCGTGCGTGTAAGCCTGTTCGTATCTGGCTGCAGGCACCACTGTAAGGGCTGTTTTAACGCACCTACGTGGGATTTTAACTACGGTAAGCCATTTACCCGGGAGACACAGGATAAGATTCTGGAGCTGCTTGCTCCTTCTTATATAGAGGGCTTCTCCTTACTTGGAGGAGAGCCATTTGAGCCAGAGAACCAGCCTGTGCTGGCAGAGCTTCTGGAAGAAATCAGACGTACCTTTCCGGATAAATCCATCTGGTGTTACAGTGGATATCTTTTTGACAAAGATATGGTTCCCGGAGGTAAGGTCTACACGCCTTTTACAGACCGGATGCTCTCCTGCATCGACGTTCTGGTAGACGGAGAGTTTATCCAGGAATTGAAAAACCTCTCCCTTCAGTTCAGAGGGAGCAGCAATCAGCGGATTCTGCATTTAAAGGATGGTAAGCTTATTAAAGAAGGCCTGTGATACGGGTCTTCTTTTCTTATATCTGCATTCAAATAGTTACATAAGTTTTTACATCCGGGTAGTCAAAAATCCCCCTCCTGTCTGACAGGAGGGGGATTTTATTACACTTTATTTATTTTGCTTTCGCATATTTTGGTGTGCTGTAAGAAGAATAGATTGGAACACCTGCTTCGTTGTTTCCAACGGCGCGTACTTTGTAATAATACTTGGTTCCAGCTTTCTTGGAGCTCTTGTCAACATATTTCACTTTGGAGCCTTTTGTAATAGTTCCTACCAGTTTATATCCGGAACCTTTCTTAGTGGAACGGTATACCTGATATCCGGTAGCTCCTGTTACTTTCTTCCAGCTGACAGTAATCTTGCCCTTTGTTGCTTTCGCTTTTGGACTGGTTGGCTTCGCGATCTTTGCTGTGGAAACTATAGCACTTGCAGATTTGCTTGCACCACTTGTATATGTTTCATCAGCAGAATCTTTGTACTCATAGGACTTACCATTCTTGTAAGCAATTACATAATAGTAATATTTTACTCCTGCTTTCGGTCCTTTGTACTCTGTGCTTGTTGCACCATTATAGGTGTACTTGATCTCGCGATCTGTAATAGTCGTTTCCTTCAGTTCACTAACGAATTTGTATCCGCTGACTGTTGTGGAATCAGCAACATAATTCGGGACAGTTGCACTGGAACCGTAACTATAGCTGTAAGAATTGCTGTCTTTGTTATATCTGTTCCAAGAAGAGGTGGTTCTGTATACACGATAGTAATCAGCACCTGCTACCGGATTCCATGTTACAGTAATACTTCCATCTGCTTTGTTTGCAACAGCTTTTACATTGCCAGGAGTTGCTAAAACAGGATTAACTGTTGCTCTGATTTCATTGCTGTATTCCTGTCCTCTGTATGCACGTACACGATAGGTTGTTTCCGTATCTGCTGCCGGGAATGTAATGGAAGATGTGGAAGCTTTCAGTGTCTTATAGGTTTCCCATGCACCAGTCTCTTCATTTCTCTTCTCAACCAGATAACCCTTTCCTGCATATACCGGCTGCCAGCTTAACTTCATCTTACCGTTTGCATAAGAAATTCTGTTAACGGTAGTCATCTCGAAGCTAAGATTTGCATATACACCTTCATCAATGTAATACTTGCTGTTTCCTACAGTCTTGTATGCTCTTACAAGATAGTAATAATCCATACCGCTCTGAAGCTTCTTGTCTGTATAACTGGAAGCCTTTGCACTTGTAGTCTTGATCAGTTTATACTTAGCAAAATTGTTGGTCATGCCAGCTGCTACAGTATCTCCAATAGAAGATCCTTCACATCTGTAAATCTCATATCCCTTAGCACCTTTGATCTTGGTCCAGGACAGTTTTACAGAAGTTGTGCTCTTAGGTGTTGCTTTCAGCTTCAGCGCACCGCCCCAGGTAGTAACCTTATTATAAGCCCATGCTCCATAAGTGGTCTTGCCTGTTTCGGAATCATAATAATATGGTCTTACTCTGTAAGTATAGGTAGTATCTGCTTTCAGTTTGGTGTTCTTATAAACGCTGTCTGTAGTTTTGGCAATTGTTTTATATTTTTTGCCATTCTTTCTCTGGATCTGATAACCGGTGAGCCAGCCTTCTGATCCGCTTTCAGCGCTCATCCTTAAGGTAACAGTCTTTGCTGTGATAACATTTGTTACAGATATATTCGGCATACCAGCGTTAAATGATGCTGTATTTGTGTATGCACTGTATTTCTGTGCAAGTGTAGCTGCCTTATCATTTTTTACACGGGCACGCACATAATAGGTCTTGCCTGGTGTAAGTGATTCAAAGTAAAGTGTTGCCTTATTATTCTCACCAGAAATACAATCTGTAACCTTGTAATCATTTACAAATTCAGGTGATTCGGAATACCAGAATTCTACATCTTCTTCTTTTCTTACAGTTCCGTCATAGGAGAATACATAACCATCCGGTGTTTTCTCAACCAGCTTCAGGTTGCTGATCGCTGAAGTGGCTTTGGAGACATTGACAGCTACTACATTGGAAGGAGTACCGTATTTCTTGTTTCCGCTCTTGTCTTTTACATAAGCGACAACTCTTACATAGGTTGCTCCTTCTTTTAATAAGGATTTTCTCAATGTAAGTGCATCATCATCCTCATAGTACTCATCTTCATCTTCATCATAGTAACCACTGGAAGAAGCTGTTACCCAGTCCTCTTCGGAAGGCTGTGCCTTATCAGTGTACTGGAGCTCATAAGAGTCGCCATCTTCCAGAACAGCATCAAAACGGAATTCGAAGCTGTTTTCAGATTCTTTATACATCTCTAAGCCAGTCACATTCTTAGGTGCCTTTTCTGCATCTGTAGTGAAGGAGACTGCTGCAGGTTTCAGTTTTGCAACCTCTTCCTCTTCCGGTCTGTCTGCACTGCTCACTGCACGAACATAATAGGTTTTTCCAGCTTCCAGATTACCGTTGTTTTTGCTGATCTTCAGTTTCGCGGAACCAGCTGAGCCATCATAATAGAAGCTGCTCCAGTCACTTACCATAGTTGCAGTAGTAAATTCTGTGCCTGTTGCAATCTGATACCATACGCTGTTTAAATCAACCTTTGCACTGTATGTGAAATAATAGTAATTGTCGTCAGCTTTCACATACTGAAGATCGGTGATCGGCTGAAGAGCATCTACAGTAAATGCTGCGGACGGTGCTGACCAGTCGCCTTCTACTGTCTTTGTGACTTTCTTTCCGTCTGTATCAACGGTATAAGTGCGTACTGCACGTACCTGGAAGGTATAGGATTCTCCAGGAGCCATTGCCTTGATCGGATCGCCGTTCTCATCTCTTACGCGATCAAATGAAACCTTAGGATCTGTTGTATATGTATACAGATATTCGTCTTTAAGCTCTGACAGGGAAACACTTGGGAAATTACTGTAACCGACTCTGTAATAGGTCTTATCAACAGTTCCGTCATCCTTCAGAGAAGCTGAGCTCACGTATTCACGGCCGGCAGAATCTTTTACAAGGATTTCATAGCTGTTTACATTGTCAAGTGCATTCCAGCGCAAGGTTGGCTCACTGTCCTCTGTGTTTACGGTTACACCGGAAACAGCTGCAGGCTTCTCACTGGTACCTGCATCTGAAGCGGTTACTTTGTATGCAAATGCATTGGACCAGTCTCCGTATACTTCCTTACCATCCTCTCCGATCTTAACGGCACGAACAGAAAGATTATAAGTCTTTCCATCTTCAAATGCATAAACAGGCTGACCGGTAGCCGGGTAAATAACAGGTTCCAGAACTCCGTCTACACTTGTATAAGTGTTATAATCTCTGGTGCCGCTTACTCTGGTATAACGGCCGCTCTTCCGATCGGATGCCAGCGACTCAAAGTACTCGCGTCCAGCTTCGTCTGTGACCTTAATCTCATAGCTGTCTGCATTCTTATCCGGATTCCAGCTGAGAACATAAGAAGAAGCTGTTACACCGGAGACTTTCTTCAGGCTTGTATCTACAGCTTTATAAGTTACTGTATAAGCGTCAGACCATTCACCTTCCTGCTTCTTGTTTGCACCATTCTCATATCTGTAATTAATTCCGCGGACACGGATGGTATAGGTTTTACCTCTTTCAAATTTGAACTCTCCGTAGGTTCTTCCTAAATAGAAGTTTGGATAGGAATAATTGGAATCTGTTGTAAAGGCAACTTTTCCATCTACTTCAACTTCGTACTGGGATACATATGTATTCTGGATACGGTTCCAGCTTACATATTCATATTCATCGTTGTATTTGAAATTACCGGTCTTCTCTGGTACAAGACTGCCGCTGTCGTCTGCTTCTACAACCAGCTCATTGGACCAGTCGCCTACCTTCTTCTCGTCGCCGGAGCCTGTATATGCACGGACTTTAACGGTATATTTCTTGCCTTTCTGGAAAGCACCGATATATTTTCCGTCTGCATCAGAAGCGACTTCATAAAGACCTGTGGTGTCGTTCTTTTTAAGCAGATAACCGTAATTCTCATAGAAATTGAGCCAGTTACCTGAAGTAGTTACATAGGAGGGTTCCTTTGCTCCGTATGCATAAGAATAATATTCATTTCCAGCTTCATCCTTAATGGAAACCTCGAGGTTCTGGTTCTCGCCGGATACCTGGATCTGATTCTTTCTTTCAGCTGCATAAATTGTCACACTCTTCGGCTCAGCGACCTTCTTTGCGTAGGTATAATCTACAGCGTCAGACCATTCAC
>OHYB01000684.1_pt1 | contig 15673 bp, 10 predicted proteins | sample 1580181 | NCBI WGS metagenome assembly OHYB01 (sample SAMEA3882510, study PRJEB24775) | human gut metagenome | biome: human-associated habitat; feature: intestine environment; material: feces | place: Netherlands | collected 2009/2010
CTGTTCTCTACGATCTTTGTGAACATTTCGTCATCAATATCGGCAATCAGGTTCTCAAGGCGCATAACACCGCCCTCTCTTGTTTTGAACGGTTTGCCATCTTTTCCATTCATAGTACCGAAGCCAAGGAAGGAAAGCCTTGTGTCTTCTTTCACAAGACCGGTCTTTCTTGCGCAGCGGAAGACCTGAATAAAATGAAGCTCCTGACGTTTGTCAACAACGTAAAGGATCTCATCTGGCTGGAACAGCTTCATACGCTCTACAATTGTGGCAAGGTCTGTAGTAGTATAAAGAGATGCTCCATCTGATTTCAGAAGCATACATGGCGGGATTTCCTTGGTATCGGTCTCCTCTTTAACGTCTACAACAAGCGCTCCCTGATCCTCATATGCAAAGCCTTTTTCCTTCATCATCTCTACCATGTCCGGAATGTAAGGCTGCGCATCAGACTCTTTTTTCCACAGATCAAAGGATACGTTCAGATTCGCATAGTTTCTCTTAAGGTCTGTAACAGAAACACTCATAATGTGGTTCCAGAGAGCCATGTACCCCGGCTTACCCTGCTGAAGAAGATGAGTTGCCTCCAGTGCTTCCTGACGGTATGCCTCATCCTCCTTGGATTTGCCGCTTGCACATGGATAAATCTCCTCAAGCTCACTGATAGTAAAAGGTGCCTCTGCAGGATATTCACCTGTATAGCTGTCATCAAAATATACAAGCTCCGGCTGTCTGTGCTTCAGCTCTGTAATGATCAGTCCCATCTGAAGTCCCCAGTCACCAAGATGAACATCACCGATCACCTTATGGCCTACGAAACGACCGATTCTCTTAATACTTTCACCAATAATTGCAGAACGGAGATGACCTACATGAAGAGGTTTGGCAACATTCGGTCCGCCGTAATCGATTACGATGGTCTTCGGCTCTTTGGCTGTGTCTGCACCAAGCTTCTCATCCTTCTCCATCTCTTTCAGATAATCTGCAAGAAACTCTTCGCTGACTTTCAGGTTGATAAATCCGGGCTTTACCATTTCTTTCATGGAAAATACTTTGGAATCTGCCAGATTGCCCACTACGTCATCTGCGATCATAAATGGTGCTTTCTTATAAGCCTTAGCTCCCGCCATGGCACCATTGCACTGGTATTCGCAAAGGTCAGGACGGTTGGAAACGCCTACTTTACCGTAGGATGAATCGTATCCTGCTTTTTCAAATGCTGCAGAAAGCTCTTCTGCCATGTAGTCTGTAAGTTTTTTCATAAATCCTCCTAAATTTTCTTCTCAGAGAGAATACTTCTGTTTTCTTCTGAATTCGTTCCGAAAATATATATTCTATTTCGGAATCTTTTCTAAAAAAATCAATTCTTTTCAATTACTATCTATAGGTGACATCCAAAACTAATGTTTATAAACTATAGCCATTTCTTAGCTTCTATGCAGTCACTTTCTTAGAACATGCGATTGCAAGAGAACCATATCCAATATGGCATGCCACACTAAGTGACAGCGGATCCATATGGATTTCCATACCAGGAAAGGTTTCCTGCATCTCCTGCTTCCACTCTTCTGCCTCTTCCGGATTACCTGTGTAAGCAGCCTGAAGACACATTTCTCCATTCTGGACAAACGGTGCAAAGCGTCCCTCAAAATCTGCCTTCATAGCCTTCAGCATAGTACGTCTGGCCTGCTTCTTGCCTCTTACCTTGGCAAAAGCATCCAGCTTCTCACCCTGGAGCTGCAGCACCGGCTTCAGATTCAAAACGGTACCTATTGCAGCTGCAGCAGGTGTGATCCTGCCGCCCTTTTTCAGATATTTCAGGGTTTCCAAGGTAATATAAATACTGGAATTAAATTTCTCTTCTTCCAGGATCTTCTTAATTTCAGCTCCGCTTTTACCTGCATCCCGAAGGGCAATCGCGTCCACCACAGATTGACGCTGGGTTACGGAAATTCTCTGATTATCTACCACGTGCACTCTGCCCTCATACTCCTGGGCAAGTCCCATTGCAGTAGCACAGGTAGCGCTGAGACCACTTGACATGGGGATCTGTACAATCTCATCATACTCTTTCAGAAGGTTGTCCCATAATCCCATAGTCTCTCCCGGGCTTGGCTGGGAAGTGGAAATAGAAGCATCCGACTTCAGCCACTGATAAAATTCATCCTGGCTCAGGGTAATTCCCTCCAGGTACATTTTCTCATTAATAAAAAAAGGCATAGGAATAACAGACACTCCAAGTCTGCGTCCTTCCTCCTGTGTAATGCCGCTGTTACTGTCCGTTACAATGGCAATCTTACTCATTCAATCTCTCCTTATCTCATAAAAACTCATGTTCCTGTTCACTTCGTTCACAGCAACAGGCTTCGCGAACCTTACCAATGAACAGTAACAAACTTGCCGCCGTCCTGCCTTTTCTTCTGGCAGCTGGTTCTTTTTTCCCAGTAAACAGCGACTGTAAATCTTCTTTCCCTATTCAGGGTCTTAAAGTCTATTATAATACCTGCGCTCCAGTCTGGCAAACACTTTAAAGAAAAGTCTCGAAAAAAATGTACCAAAATATTTCTTCATCTATAAAATTCTTTTGGCAAAAAAGAAAAAAGACAGCCTACACCGCCCCTATAAGCAGTGCTGCTGCCCCACATTTTATAATACAGCCAATTCCGCTCATCAGCCGCTCCGCCTGCGCCATAGTTTTCGGGAACATGATGTACCAGCGGAAAGCTTCCATTGTTTTCCGGAGCTTCGCAGGCCAGAAAGAGAAATCTGACCATTTGTCCGGCAGCCAGCTCTGGGGAATATGGGATAAAAGCCTTACGCAAAAAAAAAGGCCGATTCCCCACAGTAAAATTCTAATAACAAAGCAGCTACATTTTCTAAAATCAATTTTCTTTTCTCTATTTCTTTGAATTCCATTTTCCCAGATTTCGTGCTCCATCTCATACAGCCACCTGGAAACAGTTCTTATAAGCATTACAAGAAAAGCCACTGGAAACCAGGGCAAAATCACTTCCAGCCAGCTGTCATCCACTAATATTCCGGATAGTCCGTTTCCCACGAGAAAATCAGATGCAGCACCCTCCAGATTCTGACCTTTTTTCCCTCTGATCAGAACCTGAGTACAAACCTGATTTTTTCGTGACGGACGGATAAGCATCGTATGCTGATTCCAGGATACCACACCTCGCACTTCGTAAATCTGCTCTCCCACAGTCAACTGACTTCCCGCACAATTTTCACTGCCGAAAAGCTCCAGGGCTGTGTCTTTATCGATCACGCATCCGGTTTCATCATTCTCTTCTAATAAAGCAGCCTGTCGGTCATACAAAGCAGCCATTCCCACAATGCCTGTCACCCGGGCATTTGTCTGTCTGAAATCCTCTGGATTCGTAACCACCTGAACTCCTCCATTCCACACAAAACAGAAATCTGTAATCTCATCACTACTTTGATAATTTTCCCAGATCTGCTTCGCCAGGTTTACTGCAGGATAATCTCCATACAGTTCAACCACCGCTGTATCTGTTTTTCCCACCTTCACATAATCTTTCATTCCAGAATAAAATAAAGCTGCGGCCAGCAATACTGCCATAACAACCTTCAGATATTTGGAACAGTAATTCTTCTTTTCACTTTCCATGCTAATTTTCAGAAATCCTCACCCTGCTTCCATCCTTCAGTTCCCTGTCTGCCTGGACGATCACAGCCTGATCCGTAGAAAGGCTTCCCTCACCCAATGCAGCAGTTGTCTGGTTTCTATCCTGCACAGTAACTTCCACTTTTCTTGCAACCATTACCGTTCCAAGCACTGTATTTTCTGTGTCTGTAACATACACATAAACCTTCCCATTCTCCTGGTACAGCGCTGAAAGCGGAACGCAGCAGGAATAAGGTCCAGCATCTTTTGATATGGAAAAATCTCCGCTCTGACCGATGGACAGACTGTTCGCCGGCATTATGATGGACAGGTCACGAATATCATTATCCTCCTTATTTTCTGTTATATTTTCCACTGTTGCTCCAGAAATATCATTATTGTTATTATCTGTGATTTTCACATCTGTGCCGGCAGATACATATTTTATATCATCTTTTGAGATGGTACCAGTCATTCGAAGAGCACCATCGGCTGAATATAAAACTACTGCTGCAGTCTGTCCTGTAAGGTCTCCGGTTTGCACGGACAGACTTTTGATCACACCGTCAGAAGGAGACGAAATCACTCCCTCTGTACTTTGAAGCACTGTAACCTTTTCCATATCTGCTCTGGCATTTTCCAATTCTCTTTGTACGTTCTCCAAGGTACTGTCTGAAGCCTCCGGCGTACTGGCATCGGACACCGCTTTTCCAGCACTTGCCAGAGTCTGGTTTCTTCCCGCGATCACTTCATTTAATGCTTCCTGTCTGGCTCGCAGATCATCCTGAAGGGCAGTTTCTGTGGCGGAATCATCCTCCTGTGTTACAGTGGTCTCACCATCATTAAATCCTTCCTCTCCATCTGTGAAGCCACTTAAATCATCCCCGGAAGTCTTTGCTTCCTTTTCCCTGTAAAATTCGTCAAGCCGCTGTTGGGCTATCTGAACTTCCGCCCTTGCATTATCCACGGAAACATTTCCGCTTTGCACAGCCAGATCATAAGAATTTCCAGCCCATGCCTGTTCCGCTGCACGCTTCTGGCTGTTCACCTTTTTCTGGCTTTCCAGATCCTTTGCCTGCCCTTCCAGAGTTTTTACTTTATCGTCCAGATTCTTCAAAGCCGCCTGAATGCTGTTCTGGGACAGCTTCAATAAAATATCCCCTTTTTTCACAGTCTGCCCTGCATGTACCATCACCTGCTCCACCTGCAGATTTTCCAGTACAAACACCGCCACTTCTTGACTACCCTCCACTTTTCCAGAGCCTTTCACCTCATGAGTGATCATCTGATTTGCCGGGTTCTTAGTCTGGATCTGTATCACATTTACAGAATCCGAAACTCTTGACAATATGGTAAAAATCAGCATCATTACAAAAAACAGGCAAGTTGCCTGAATTAATTTTTTCTTCATGTCAAACTCCCATTCTGTTCCTGAACATATTTGTAAAACACTCTACATTCTAACTATTTCTTTTAAATTCCATTGACAATATATTTTATCAAACTGTCGTTTTTTATCGTCACTTTCCAGTTGTTTCTCTTTTTATTCTTTTACCGCCGTAGAGACAATTCCCTGCTCCAGGTAGTCCTGTCCGGACAAAAATACCAGAACTGCCGGGGCCAGCGCCACCACAGAGGCCGCAAATGCAAACCCTGCCTGCTCCAACTCAATATTAGGCAGGTACAAAGACAATGGCCACAATTCTTTTGTTTTCAAAAATACCATCGGCTGTTCGATCAGATTCCAGTATTCCAGAAAGCCCAGAACAATGGCAGAAATGACGCCAGGTGAGCCCAAGGGGATGGCAACTATAAAAAACAGTCTAAGCTCACCTGCACCGTCAAGTCTTGCCGCTTCCAGAAACGCCTGTGGAATCCCTTTGAAAAAGCGGTACATAATAAATATGGGGAATGTAGAAAAAACCGCCGGGAAAATAATCCCCAAAAGCGAGTCAAGAAGCCCAATTTTATCCAGCACCAGATAATTGCCAAGAAGCATAACCTGAAACGGCATCATCATCAGTGCAATATACAAAGTAAACAATATATTTTTCCCAGGAAAATCAAATTTAGCAAATCCCCATGCGGCAGGCATTCCAACCAGAAGCCCGCCAGCGAGGGCACCAACCGTAATCTTCACCGAGTTCCAGAACATTACGAAAAATTCCGGTGAATCCAGCAGTACTTCCACATAATGTTTCAGAGTCGGATATTCCGGAAACAGCTTCCAGGAAGCATATCCTTTCGCCCCCTCCTGCAGCACTGGAAACAGCAGATCTGTAAGCTCATTTTTTCCCATAAGAGAACCAACTACCAGAAATAAAACAGGAAATATAAAGACCAAAGCTAAAAGTACAAGAAAAAAACAAGTTATCTTTTTCACTTCTTAATCCTCTCTTTCCCATGCTTTTTGCAGTAAAAGTACCAGAACCATGATCGCAATTCCGGTAACCACTGCCGCAGCCGCCATCTTATCCATGGCCAGGTCTCTGTACCAGTTATTGAACAGATGCTGCAGAAGATACATGTTCTCCTGTGGATAATCTCCTGCGACCAGATAAGCCTCCCGGAATACTTTAAAGCCGTTCAGCAGCGACAGAACTACAATGGTAAAAAGAGAGGGCAAAAGATTGGGCCAGGTAATTCTGGTAAAGCATTTCCAGGCACCTGCTCCATCCACCTTTGCTGCCTCATAAAGAGATTCCGGAATTGTGGAAAGGCCTGCCAGCCACAGTACAATGTCATACCCTAAATTTCGCCAAATATAACTGATCACCAGCACCCAGAAGGTAGCCTTTGTATTCAACCAGTCTATACTTTTCAACGACAGAATTTCCAGAAAATGGTTCAAAAGTCCCTGTCCATTAAAGAGTACTTTCCATAAAATTGCCACAGAAGCAACTGGAATGGCCATTGGAAGCAGAAATGCTGTTTTCATCAGCTGCTTCTGATTTTCCCCAAGTCCATTTAGCAGGACAGCAGCTGCCAGTGACAAAACCACCAGTAACGGAATACAGATTCCGAAAAACCGCAAGGTATTTTTCCCGGCAAGAAGAAATGCCTGATTGGAAAATATCATCTGATAATTCATAAACCCAACAAACACTCCATTTACGGCTCCCAAAAAAGATCTGCAGATCACATCCATGTAGGGAAACAGCCAGAACATACAGACTCCAGCAAAGCTTGGGAGAATAAATAAAATCCCTTTCAGGGCATGTTTTCTTTTCAAAAAATTTCCTCTTTTCTACCTTTCATTCAGCATTATAAAAATAGCAAAGAAATCTCTATTCTTTCTCTAAAGCGTGTTTGAAAAAGGCTTTCTGCAAGATGTGCGCCACAATTTGTGGGAGATTTTGTTCGGTTTTCAAACAGGCTTTAAAATTAATTAGAGAAATTTTAGAGATTTGCGTATATAATGGATAACAGATTATAAGAAGAGGAGTTTCCTATGAGAATCTTAATAATAGAAGATGACAAAGATCTGGCGCAGCTTACAAAGCTTGCACTTGAAAAAGAAAATTTTACGGTAGATATGTGTCTGGATGGTGCGGAAGGTCTTTACTATATGCAGGAAAATATGTATGATCTGGTACTTCTGGACCGCATGCTTCCTTCCATGGATGGAACCCAGGTTTTGAAAGAAGCCAGACAGTCCAACATCTCAACCCCTGTTATTTTCCTTACGGCACTTGGCGAATTACAGGACAAAGTCAACGGATTGAACTGCGGAGCAGATGATTACATGGTAAAGCCCTTCGCCTTTGAAGAGCTTCTTGCAAGAATCCACAGCATTATGCGCCGTCCCGGAAAATGGGGTGACTTAAATCTTCTGAAGCTGGGAGATATTGCTTTTGATCCTGAATGCGGACGCCTTACCAAGGGTGCAAAAGAATGCACTCTTTCCGGCCGCGAAAGTGCCCTTCTGGAAGTATTTCTACGAAATCCCGGTCAGGTTCTTCCCAGAAACCTTCTTCTCTCCCGCGTATGGGGCATGGAATCCGACGTAGAAGAAGGAAATCTTGACAACTACATACATTTTCTCCGTCGCCGCCTGAAATCTGTGGAAAGCACACTGGTTCTCAAAACCATACGCGGGATAGGTTATCAGTTGGAAGTCTGTCAGTAAACAGCATTCTCGTTTTATTTCGGTAATCTTATCACAAATGTACTTCCACCACCCGGAGTATCCAGAATACGGATACTCCCTTTATGTAACGTCACAATTTCCCTGGCAATGCAAAGTCCAAGTCCAAAATGCTGTTTCTCCTTTCTGGCCGGATCAGCCCTGTAAAATCTTCGGAATACAGCCTCCTTATTCTCATCCGAAATTCCCGGACCATTATCCTGTACATAAAGCTGAAAATATTTTTCATTTTCTTTTACTCCCATTTCCATCCTGCCACCGACCGACACATAGCTTGCCCCGTTATCCAAAAGGATTTCCAGTACCTGACTGATTCTGGCACTGTCACACTTACAGATAGAAAGAGGCTCCTCTGGCAGAACTACTTTCAAGGAAATCTTTTTCCCATGCAGAATAGGCTGGTATTTCTCATATGTATCCAGAAGCAAGGTATCAAGCTCACAATCTGTCTTCATAATACTCCAGGATTTATTGTCCGCATTTGCAAGAGAAAGCATATCCCCGATAAGCCGGGACATCCTGTCTCCCTCACTTTTTATGGTTTTCAAAAATCTGCCGGCATTTTCCCAGTCAGATTCCATTGCCTGTACACTTGACAATATCACAGCCAGCGGAGATCTCAGTTCATGGGATGCCGAAGCAATAAACTGGGTTTGTTTCCTTTGATTCTCTTCCAGAGGGCGAAGCATTTTTCCTGTAAAAAACCAGGAAAATGTAACCAAAGCCAGAACTGCAAGCAACACCATACCTCCAAACCAGACTCTTTGATGAAAGATCTGTGTTTTCAACCCATCAAGAGGATATACCAACACCAGGCTTAACACGCCGCTTCCTTTAGGAATCAAGGCTGTACAGGCATAAAAATCTGAAGTTTCAAAATAAACCGTTTTGGAAAGAGAGAGGCTTCCCATATAGTCCACATCAAGCCCCTGCTCTTCCCGGGAAATTTTGGCAGCCTCTGTCAGCATATTTTCTACAGAGCTCAGATCCTCTTCCTTTTTATCCTGATTTTGGCTTTCTGTATCCAGCTTATCAAAATACAGCTTTTTTCCGTTATTCCGAATGCGAAATTCCACTTTGTATTCCTGCTTTGCTTCCAGTATCCACTTGTGAGAAAGCACAGTCTGATTTTCCAGATAAGCCACACAGGAATTTCCATTATTTAAAAATCTCTCATAAGTATTATGGGTAAGCCCTCTCTCGGAGATCACAAGACAGGAAACTGCCATCAGGATCAGTATTCCGCTTGTGATCAGTGATGCAAATATGGTCATTTGCCTGTGAAGCTTTTTAAACATCTCTTACTCCTTATTCTGCCAGATACAGGTTCACCTGCTGCATGACTGCATTCGCAGCCTCATCAAGGCTGATTTCCCCATTCAGGTAACGCACTCCGTTTTCACAGACAGCACTGGTAATGATTGTGTTATCCAAAACCGGAGTTGTAAGCATTTTTCCAAGCTGTTTTAATTCATTCACCTTATCAGCGGACGGAACTTTTATACTGTATACCAATTCCTGACCGTTCTCGCTGTTACTGCTGCCGCCAGTAACTAACACGTTTCCATCCTCTCCCTGATTCCAGTAGTCCTCTCCATTGTAAACAGATTCCACTACAGGGAAACCATCTTCTCTGGAAAGCATCTGTCCTTCCTCGGAAAATAAATATTCCACGAATTTCTCAGCAGCAGCTTTCTGGGAAGCTCTAGCGCTGATTCCGATTCGGTTGACCGGAATGAAACAATTTGCCATCTGCCCATTCCAAAGTGCATAGGCCAAGGAAGTATCTATCTCTGCCATAGAATTTACAAATGCAAAATCCAAAGGCGAAAAAATATCACCTAAAGCAAATTCACAGTTTCGGGAAAGCAGCACGGCAGTTTCTCCCGAAATACTGCCAGCTCTTTCATATACTGGCTGTTCACTGTCATCAAAAGCCTGTGGATAAGCAGCCTTTAATTCATCCATAGCATCCTTTCCAGCCTGATAAATTCTTTCGGACTGTTCCAGAAATTCCTTGATCTTTTCTTCGTCCAGAGTTCCATCCGCCTTCATCCATGCTGCGGAATTGTTATCTGCCAGTTTTTCCAGAAGTGCCTGTGGATACATGGAATAAAGTAAGGGCAGCTTATAGATGTTTTCCGAAGTCAGTCCATATTCATCCTTGTGCTTCGTGAGCACATCAGCAAGAGAAGCCAGATCTGTCACTGCCTGCACATCCTCCTTGTTTCCCTCTATCATAGGAATTCCAAATTTCACTGGCATCTCATAGATACTTCCATCCTCTTTTGTATAAGCACTTTCTATGTTGTCCAGTAATCCTGCCTCTTTCAGAATTCCACTTAAATCCTCCAGCATTCCCTGTTCTGCATAGGTTTCGGAAGAAATTCCGTCCAGAATCAGAATATCCGGTCCTTTTCCTGCCATAATTTCCGTATTCAGTGTTTTTAACGCATCTGTACGTGTTACACCATCGTTTCCAGACATTCCGGTTTCCAGTGTGAGATAAATATCCGGATATTTCTTCTGAAACATAACAACAGCCTGTCGAATACCGGAATTCTCTTCCAGGGAATATATGGTGAGCTCTGTATCCGGTACAGTTGGAGTATCTGCAGAATACTTATAAGAAACCAGCCTTCCACCATTTAAGCCAGAGTTGTAATCAACTTCACCAATGTAAAATACGCCTTCCGAATCCATTGCCATACAATTAAATGCCTTATTCGAAGAGCTTATGGAATTCAGGCTTCCATCAATTACCTGCTCAATTACATTGCCGCCAAATGCATAGCGGTATAAACCAGTCTGATCCACATAGAATATGGTGTTTTTCTCATCACCATCCAAAAACAGCAAAGCAGTACCGGAGGAATTTCCAAATTCCAGATTTGCAGGAGTCTTTTTCAGCTGTGCAGTCAGTGCATCGCCTCCACCTGCCGGCTTGCCGGAAGCCACATCATAATAATGCACATCTCCATCTGCAATCACAATCAGATACTCTGCAGTCACACACATATAATCTGTGGATTTTCCTTTCTCATACTCATGAACCACAGCCCCGTCAACAGGATTGATTTCCCAGATTCCATTTCCCGAAATCTGCAAAAACAGGTTGCCATTTTCCCCAATCTCTATACTCCAGGCCATGGTTTCATCCAAAGCTTCTCCGATTTCTACCTTCTTTCCTTCACCGTCAGCGGGACAATAATAATATTCCATACTTCCCATGCTGTTCTCATCTTCAGATTCTATATACACGCCAATCAGAATACTTCCGTCTCTTCCAAGCGCTGCTTTATAAATGGATTCCCCTTCCACACCGAAAAAACCGGCAACCTTCTTCCCTTCTTCCCAGGTCTTGCCCTTATCAGAGGACTGGTAGAGCATCAATTCGTAGTCACTGTTTCTTGCAAGCATTTTCAGGCTTCCCTCTTTCATAATCTGCAAATCCACAATCTCCATACATCCTTCCGGCACAGACAGTTCATTCTCCAGATACCGTCCCATTGCTTTGGATTCCACGGAATCTGCCTTGTCCTTCCCTCTGTCAGTACTGCCGCAGCCCATCAGGCTTCCCGCTCCCGCAATGCTCAGACATACTGCTGTAGAAACAGACAGAACTTGTTTCCATTTTTTATATTTTTGCATATTAAAAATCTCCTTCCAGTGGTATGCAATAATCCTACCAAAGGAATCTCTATGTAATCTCTAAACAAGTATATCATGTTTCCCCTTATATTTCGCAAAATTATAACCGACGAAACATAACATTGTCTATAGCCTGTCCTAAAAGCATTTCCACAATCTGCACACTCCACTTTACCCAAATAACAAAAAAACATACTTGGACACATGAATTGACTCATAAAAAGAACGGCCGTTAGCACAAATCATCTAATTTATGCTTTCAGCCGTTCATTTTTATAACAATATTAACATTTATTGCAAAATATTAACCATTACTCACTTCTAAGTGCATCAATCGGATTCAGGTTAGCCGCCTTAACAGAAGGAAGCAGACCAAAGATGATACCGATCAGCATAGAGAATACTACAGAGCCTATAATCGCCGGAACACTAATGGCTGTAGGTGAGCCTGCCACCTTGGATACAACTTTTGAAAGTCCGATTCCAAGAACAACTCCGATAATACCTCCAACACTGGTAAGTACTGCTGCCTCCGTCAGGAACTGTCCCAGAATCACCTTCTTTCTGGCACCAATTGCCTTCTTCAGACCAATCTCCTTGGTACGCTCGGTTACAGATACCAGCATGATATTCATAACACCAATACCTCCAACCAGAAGAGAAATACTTGCGATCCAGATCAGCTGGGAGTTGGTGCTCTCACTTAAATCCTGAAGATCCTTTACCCGCTGCATAACATCATCTGCTTTATACTTGAAGCCGCTGCTGCCAGTGCTGCTGATAGATTTATTCAGGATTTTCGCCACAGCTGAACCTGTTTCACTCATGTTGTCCGTGCTGTCTACTTTGACGATCGCATTCTCAGGCTCATCAAATTTGTAAGAAATCGGCCAGCATTTATTTGGAATCATTACGGTTCCAATTACATTTTCATAATAGCTGTCGAAATCACTCGGTGTATCCATGTTGGGCAGGCTGTCAGCCGACTGGCGTACAACTCCTACAACTGTATAGGGTTCAGAACCGATCTCAATGATTTTTCCCACTGGATTAGCTCCCGGAAACATGGTATCAGCAGCATAGCTGTCCACCAGTGCCACCTTGCGGAAATTATCATAGTCAGCCTGTACAAATCCCCTTCCGGAACGAACCTGATAACCGCAGGTATTCAGATAATTGGTATCAATGCCATAGACCTTACCGCCGGAAAAACTGCTGTTCTCATAGTAAACACTGCTGTTGTAATCTGTTCTGCTGTAGAAAAATGTTGCATTCTCCACATGATCTGTTTTTAATACTTCATCCTTCAGGCTCTGACTTAGGATCGGTGTAGAGCCGGAAGAACTGCCATCATAATAATCCACACTGTAAGCACTGTCTCCCTGTGACAAAGTTACATTTACCGTGTTATTTCCAGAACCGATCAGGTTATCCTTAATCTGCTCACTCGTTCCCTTAATCGTGGAAACAATGGCAATAATAGATGCAATACCGATAATAATACCCAGCATTGTGAGGAAAGATCTCATCTTGTGTGACCAGATTCCCTGGAATGCCAGACGTATATTTTCAAACATGAAATCCCTCCTTAACCAAGACCGCCATATGATGTGGAGTCATATCCCATAAACGTATCCAGCGATCCTTCCTTTGTCTTCATACCTTCTTTGATGGATTTCGAATAAGGGAATGCAATCTTGTCATCCATGGACAAGCCGCCGCTTACCAATACATAAGCACCACCGTTTACATTCTCTTTTACCTTAACGATCTGTTTCTTCAGCACGCCATTGTCATCCTTATACACATAGCTTACGCCGTCTTCCGTACGGACAAAAGCCTTGGAAAGAACAATGCCATCCGTGCTCTGCGCCTGCTGCTCCAGCTGGATATCCACCCAGTCTCCAACACTTACCTGCACGGTGTCATCTGTGATCTTGGCAGTAAAATTATAAGAAGAAACATTTGGATTGCTGTCTCCATAGTAATAATAGGAGCTGTCTCCATCAACTGCATAATCAGAAACCTGGATCACCTCAGCCTCAAAATTCATATATCCATTCTCACCATAAGAATTGCAGTTCAAAATTGTGCCTTCCTTCACCTGGTCAAGCATAAGCTCCCCTACAGTTCCCTGTACGTAATAGCCGTCTTTGCTCTTAACGATCATAAAGGAATCAGATTCTGAATTGGTACCTGTAGCTGCATCTCCCACAGTGGTTACAATACCATCCAGCTTACTGGTGATCAGCTTTCTGTCTGCCTTCTTCTGAAGCTTGCTGATGCTGATTTCGCTCGCCTGCACATCCAGCTCCAGACTGGCGATCCGGTTCTTCTGGATCTTAATGGCCTCTGAACGGGACAGGGAAGAGCTTCCGCCACCACTGCCTCCATCACCAGGAATATCCGGTTCTTCATCTCCATTATCATACTGCATAGCCCCGTCAAGGGTAAAATCCATTTCTGCAAAGCGGTCAACTGGATTGCTGAGCATATTTCCATCAATCAGATAATATCCTGTACAGGATTTCTTTCGATTCGTGTAATCAGCAATGGTATCATTCTGATGGAACTCCAACAGATACCAGTATCCACCCGGATGAAGAAGAATGGTTCCGTCAGCATTATAGCCAGCCATCTTGTTCAGAAAAGCCCCGGTTACATTTACCTTGCCTTTTGCACTGGAACAAAGATACAGATAAGGATCTTCTTCGGTTCCTGTTCCTTGGTAAGGTTCTGTATCATAATCCAAAGTCAGGTAAAAAGGTTCCTCTCCATCTACAAATCCGTCATTTCCAATGGTAGCATTATTCTGTGAGGAACCAGAATTGCTTCCATCTGAAAATCCTCCCTGATTCGTGTCTGAAATATCACTGCTAAACCCATCACTGGAAGGTTCATCATAAAATCCGGAATCAGCTTCTGTATCAACAGAAATATCTCCTGTGTCACCGCTTGTCATTTCATCTGCAGAACCAATATCTCCGCTTCCCGTTTCCTGGGTATCTGCAGAAGTAATTTCCCCATTTCCAACTGCCTGAGCGTCTGCAAATCCATCTGTCACAGCAGCCAGAAGCATTGGCTGCAAAACAGCTGCCAGATAATGATCAGAAGCAGTTACTGCGGAAGACAGTTCATCATCTCCCGTAAGAGCTGAGCTGTCATCTTCTGTAGAATCCTCTCCTGAATCAATCAGATTGTCTGCGGAGGAAGAATCGGAATCAAGAATCGGTCCGCCATTTTGCAGGCTGGTAAGTCTTTTCTTTGCAGCAGCAAGATCCTGCTGCTGCTTCTGAAGCTTCAGCTTGGCAATATTCAGTTCCATTTCCACAAGAGTCATATCAAAGGATATCAGCTTGTCTCCCGGCTTTACCTCATCCCCTTTGCTCACATAAACTTCCTGGATGATCATGTCTTTCTCTACGGAAATCCTCTGTGTTGCATTGGCATATACAGTTCCACTCAATGTGGTATCGGAATCATATCTCTCACCTGCCAGATCACTGACGCTTGCCACCAGCACTTCCTTCTGGCTTCCTTTCCGTACATACATCAGTCCACCGCCAATACCGGTTCCGACAAGAGCTGTGACTACCACACCTATTATAATTTTCTTCGCTTTTCCCATAGGATCACCTCTTTTCCTGAAGCTCACCGTCACGGATCATAACTACCCGCTTGGCATGTGCTGCAATATCCGGATCATGAGTGATCATAAGAACAGAAACGCCTTCATCATTCAGCTTCTGGAAAAGCTCCATAACCTGTCTGCCAGACTTACTGTCCAGTGCACCGGTAGGCTCATCAGCCAGAAGAAGTCTTGGATTATTTACAATGGCACGGGCGATGGCAACTCGCTGCATCTGTCCACCTGAGAGCTGATTGGGTCTGAAATCCACACGGTCTGCAAGCCCCACCCTGTCAAGTGCTGCAAAAGCGCGCTCGCGTCGCTCCTTCTTCGGCACATGAGCATAGTTCAGCGGCATTTCCACATTGGAAATAGCAGACTGCCTCGGAAGAAGATGAAAACTCTGAAATACAAATCCAATCTTGTTCAGACGGATATCTGACATCTCATTCTCAGAACATTTGCTGATGTCCTGCCCATCCAGGAAAAAAGTTCCCTTGGTTGCCTGATCCAGACAACCGATTATATTCATCAATGTAGATTTACCAGAACCGGAAGGTCCCATGATGGCTACATATTCGCCCTCTTCCATGGAAAAGTTTACGTCCTTCAA